>ERZ772962.356-NODE-356-length-25298-cov-5.601355_pt1 | contig 25298 bp, 20 predicted proteins | sample MGYA00580676_ERZ772962 | MGnify/ENA primary metagenome ERZ772962 (study PRJEB29015, sample SAMEA2738049) | human oral metagenome | biome: human oral; feature: human-associated habitat; material: saliva | place: China | collected 2230 ...
AATGGTGGAAGATAACAGATAGGTATTTTTATTATGGGGTTATGGGGAACTTGTGTAATATAGTTTTTATTATTTACTTTTTCCTTGTTATAAAAAATATAAGTTTTGATAATAAGTATTTGAAATTATTAGGTAAAATATCGTTTGAATTATATATGATTCATGGATTAATTATGGATTTCTTATTAAAGTATTTCGTTTCTTCAAAGTTGAATGATGTTTTATTTACGCTTGGAGTTTTAATTCTAAGTGTAAGCGTGGCGTGGCTTATTAATGTACTTATACGATTTTTTGGACAATTAGGTAATATAGTAAGAAATGATTGGAACTAAAGTTGTAATTATTACAGAGACTATAAAGCGAAAATCTAATTATTGATATAATTTCTTTTAGAAACAACTTTTTAGAGGTTGTTTCTATTTATGTTTTGGAGATGATGGCTGAATTTATTATAATTTTACTAGTAGGAAATGATTAAGAATTAACAAAAGTGCGATTAGTTATTTGGAAATTTTTTAGGTTGATAAAATATGTGTTATTTTTAATAGGTTAAAATGCATATATCACTATCAAAATAAACTTTATATTAAGTTTTAAGATATTTTTTTTATTTTGTGTTATACTTATTAAATAAAACGTAATACAGAAATGGGGTTTATCCATTGAAACAATTAATTAAAAACAAAATAGTAAAACTACTTTCTGATTCAGAGGAGATAGTAAGTGTAGAGCGTCTAGGTGGGATGACAAATAATAACTATCTAGTTGTAACTACGAATAAAAAATATATAGTGAAGTTCTTTGGAAAAGGAACGGATAAGTTAATAAATAGAATTAATGAAAAGAATAATTTAGCAAAGCTTTGTGATTTAGAGCTTGATGTCGAAAATTATATTTTTGATATTGATGCTGGCATAAAAGTTAATGAGTATATAGAAGATGCGATTACTTTTGACGCTCATTATTTAAAAGCTGAAACAAAAGAAGTTGCTAAAATTTTACAACGAGTACATGGTTCAGGAAAAGAATTAGATGGTGAGTTTGATGTATTTTCTGAGATTGAAAAATATGAGAACTTAATTACAGAAGATATCAAGTATGCATATTATGATAAAATACTAGAGAAAATCTTTTCTCTAAAAAATCATCTTGAAGAATTAGGTGTAGATAGAAAATCATGTCATACAGATTTAGTACCGGAAAACTTTATTGAAGCACCAGATAAAAGAGTTTATCTTATTGACTGGGAGTATGCTGCGATGAATGATCCAATGTGGGACTTGGCAGCATTGTTTTTAGAATCTAATTTTAAAAAAGCAGAAGAAGGAGAGTTTTTCAAATATTATTATAGTGAAAAGACACCTGTCAGTATTGCTAAAGTTATGATTTACAAGATTCTTCAGGACTTTTTATGGAGTCTGTGGACTATTTATAAAGAAGAACAGGGAGATGACTTTGGTAGTTATGGTCAAGACAGATATAATCGCTGTCTTAAGAATTTGAAGGAGTATTTAGCGAGTTATGAAAAATAAATCAGGGATATCATTTGGATTGTTTTCAGGCTTATTTTGGGGATTAGGACTCACAATAAGTGCATATATATTTTCTTTATATAATATTTCACCTTTTGTCGTTGCAGTTGTTCATGACTTTATTAGTATTTTTATACTTGCGTTAATTTTATTAATAAAGTATAAAAAGATAGACTTTAAAATATTTACAAATATTAGAAACGTAAGTGTTATAATTGGTGCTTTACTTGCAGGGCCGATAGGAATGCAGTGTAATCTTTACGCGGTGAAATATATAGGTAGCGGATTGACTTCATCAATCACAGCGATTTATCCAGCAGTATCTGTTATGTTAGCTGTTATTTTTCTGCGCCATAAAGTTTCTACAAAGACAATTGTAGGGATTGCACTAATAATAACAGGTATCTTTATTCAAAGTTATAAGAGTGAGCAGGTTAATTCTTTTTACATAGGAATCCTTTTTGCGCTAATTTGTGCAGTTGCTTGGGGGAGTGAAAGTGTCCTAAGTTCGTATGCGATGAGTAACCATTTAACAGAGATTGAGACGTTATTAATAAGACAAGTAACATCGTTTTTAGCTTATTTAGTAATTGTTATGTTTAATGGTTTTACTATAGGAGAAGTAGCGGATATTAAGCTGGGGGGGTTAATTTTCTTCTTTGTTTTAAGTAATATGGTATCATATATTATGTACTATATTGCGATAAATAGATTGCAACCAGCAAAAGCAACAGGATTAAATGTCAGTTATGTTGTTTGGACTGTGATCTTTTCTGCAATTTTCTTAGGTATAGGACTTGGCTTCCAAGTAATAATTACGTCATTAATTATTATCTTTGGAGTATATATAATTATAAAAGACTAGGTGAAAATTTTAGGAGGATAAATTTTGAGAGCGATAATTTTAGCGGCGGGCTTAGGTACTAGGCTTAGACCTATGACTAACAACACGCCGAAAGCACTTATCAAAGTAAAAGATAAGCCGTTGGTAGAATACCAAATAGAATATTTAAAAGAAAAAGGAATAGATGAAATTATAATTGTGGTAGGATATCTACATGAACAATTTGATTACTTAAAAGAAAAATATAATGTAAAGCTAGTATTAAATGATAAATATGCAGAATATAATAACTTTTATTCGTTATATTTAGTAAAAGATTATTTAGCAGATAGTTATGTAATAGATGCGGATAATTATTTATTTAAAAATATGTTTAGAGCAGATGTAACACGTTCTACATATTTTAGCGTTTATCGTGAAGATTGTGAAAATGAATGGTTCCTTCTTTATGGAGATGATTATAAAGTTCAAGATATTATAGTCGATAGTAAAGCTGGTAGAATATTGAGTGGAGTATCATTTTGGGATAAACCTACAGCTGAGAAAATTGTTGGATTTATAGGCAAAGCATATAAGAGTGGAGATTTTATAAATTTATATTGGGATAACATGGTTAAAGACAATATTAATGAGTTAGATGTTTATGTCGAAGAATTAGAACCGAATAGCATCTACGAAATTGATAGTGTTAAAGATTATAAAAAATTAGAAGAAATATTGAAAGAATACGAGTAATAAATTCGTATTCTTTTTTTAATATAATTATAAAAGATACTCTATAAAATTAAATAAAATATGCTTTAAGTACTATTGTTATAACGTTTAATAGGGGAGGTTATTTGTAACCAAATTGTAAAAGGGTTAAAGGATATAGTATGTTATAATTTTATATGATTGAAGAATAAACCAAATTTAATAATAAGTTAAAAAATTAGTATATAAGTATATAAAGAGTAACAGTAGATTTAGGAGATATAACGACTATGAGAAACAATATAAAGATAGGAATAGGATTTTTAACAGTCTTAGCAACGCCATTCGTTATAGGAGAAGTATCTGGTAACGAAGCGCAAGCAGCCCAAGGTTGGGTACAAAGTGGGAGTACATGGTATCATTATAAAGCAAACGGAAGCCTAACAAAAAACGCTTGGGTAGGGAACTACTGGTTAGGTGCAGATGGTCGTATGATAACAAACAGCTGGGTAGACAACAACAACTACTATGTAGGCCATGATGGACTATGGGTGAAAAATGTTAAAAAAATAGGTTGGATTCAAAGTGGAAGTTCATGGTATTACTACAATAATCAAGGCCAAATGGAAAGAAATGCGTGGGTAGGGGACTACTGGGTAGGCTCAGATGGACGCATGGCAACAAACAGTTGGGTAGATAACAATAATTATTACGTAGGAAGTAATGGAGTATGGGTAAGAAATGCCAAAAAGACAGGATGGATTCAAAACGGAAGCACATGGTATCACTATAATAGTCAAGGCCAAATAGAAAAAAATAAATGGGTAGGAAACTACTGGTTAGGTTCAGATGGACGTATGGCAACAAATAGTTGGGTAGACAATAATAACTATTATGTAGGAAGCAATGGGTTATGGGTAAAAAATGCTCAAAAACCAGGATGGACACAGAAATCAGGTTCATGGTATCACTACGATAATAAAGGTAATCTAACAAAAAATGCGTGGGTAGGAGACTACTGGCTAGGCTCAGATGGAAAGATGGCGACGAATAGTTGGGTAGATAATAACAACTATTATGTAGGTAAAGATGGATTATGGGAAAGAAATGCTAAGAAGCCAGAAGAGAAGAAAAGTGGTTGGGTATCAAGCGGAGGCGCATGGTACTACTATAATAATCAAGGTCAAATGGTAAAAAACGCATGGGCAGGAGATTACTATTTAGGCTCAGATGGGAAAATGGTAGTAAAAAGTTGGATATATGATAATGCGTACAAAGCGTGGTATTACCTAGGAGACAATGGAGTTTACAAGAGAAACACATGGGTAGGAGACTACTGGGTAGGAGATAATGGAAAGATGGCGACAAATAGTTGGGTAGACAACGGTCGTTATTATGTAGGGCCTAGTGGCGCTTGGGTGCAAAATAATGCATACTCTGGGTACTATAAAGTAGTGTCACTATATATTCCAGTATATGATGCTAGTGGAAATATTTTATCACATGTATCTAAAGATACAATTCTATTTAAAGATAATAGAGCTAGTGTGGGAGGAAGAATTCCAGTTCAAGTAGCGGGATTAACAGGATATGTAAATCCATCACAAGTTCAGGCAGTAAATTCTAGCACTACATTTATTCCAGATTATGTTAGTGATGGTAAATATGTTTATCATAGATATTCACAATATAGTAAAGTAATGGTTGCATATCATAATTCAAATATGGTAGTAGGGAAATCTTATTATTCAGCAGATGGAATTAATTTTGGAACTTTTAAATTGAATCATCCATTCCAATTCAGTAACTTGAAATCAAAAACAAATTATACAGCAGCAGATTTAGATAGATTATATAGTTTAATGGGAGCTAGCGACAGTAGATTAGCTGGCAAAGGAGCTACATTCAAAGCTGCTGAAGAAAAGTATGGTGTTAATGCATTGTACTTAGTTGCACATAGTGCTTTAGAAAGTGCGTGGGGAAGAAGTAAGATTGCCAGAGATAAAAATAATTTCTTTGGTATTTCAGCTTATGATAACAATCCATATAATGCTGCTACTAAGTTTGATAATGTTGATGCTGGTATTTTAGGTGCAGCACGTTGGATTAATGAGAAATATTTATCAAAATCAACATATCCTGCTCGTGGAGCTTATCTTGGAAATAAAGCTGGAGGAATGAACGTTAACTACGCAACAGCACCGTATTGGGGAGAATCAATAGCTAGTATAATGTTCGCGGCTAATGAAAAATTAGGTAGAAGAGATGGATAATACAAGTTTAGCTAGATTATGTTTAATCTAGCTTGCTTTTTGATGAGGTGAAGAGTATGTTAGTATCAGTGGTAGTGAGTGCATTTAATGAGGAGAAATATTTACCAGGACTAATAGATGATTTTAAAAAACAGACTTATCCACATAGTTTAATAGAAATAATACTTATAAATGCTATGTCTACGGATAGTAGTAAAAAAATTATGGAGACTTTTAGAGACAATGATGAAGAGTTTTATAGTGTAAAAGTATTAGACAATGTTAAGAAAACACAACCAAGTGGATTTAACTTAGGAGTAAAAAATGCTTCTGGTGATGTTATTTTAAAAGTAGACGGACATTCAAAAATTTCAGAAAATTTTATCGAAAAAAATGTAGAGGTGATTCAGTCCGGGGAAGATATTTCTGGCGGACGAAGACCTACTATAGTAGAAACTACAGATAATTTTTCAAGAACCTTACATTTAGTTGAAGAAAATATGTTCGGAAGTAGTATAGCGGATTATAGAAAATCTGAGGGAGCTAAATACGTTAACTCAATTTTTCATGGGATGTATAAAAGAGAAGTTTTTGAAAAAGTAGGTTTATTAAATGAAAAATTAATAAGAACAGAAGATAATGAAATTCATTATAGAATTCGAAAACATGGTTATAAGATAAGATATACTCCTGAAATAGTATCTTATCAATATATACGACCAACACTAAAAAAAATGTTGAAGCAGAAGTATTCTAATGGTTATTGGATTGGTCTCACATTTCATGTAGAGCGTAAATGTTTATCTATTTTCCATTTTGTTCCATTAGTTTTCGTGTTAGCAATTATTTTTAGCCTATTAACAATTCCTATTACAAAAGTATTTATACTGTTATTAAGTGGGGTATATTTATTATTTACGTTAATGATTATGTTAATTACAATTATAAATAATAAGTTTAATATTACGTTGTTATTAATTCCTATACTATTGTTTTTAATCCATGTATATTATGGATTAGGGACATTAGTTGGTTTAGTAAAAGGATTTAGTTGGAAGAAAATATATCATAATAATAAATAAAGAAAGAGAGATAAGGGATTGTAACTTATCTCTCTTTTAATTGTAACTAACTTGTAACGTAGTATAGATAAGAAAGATGATATAATATAAGATGCATTAGTATAGAATTAGAACTAGTAAATACAGGAGATTAATAGATTATGAGAAACAATATGAAATTAGGGCTAGGATTTTTAACTGTCCTAGCGACCCCATTCGTTATAGGAGAAGTATCTGGTAACGAAGCACAAGCAGCGCAAGGGTGGGTACAAAGTGGAAGCACATGGTATCACTATAAAGCAAATGGAAGTCTAACAAAAAATGCCTGGGTAGGAGACTACTGGGTAGGAGCTGATGGACGCATGGTAACAAATAGTTGGGTAGACAATAATAACTACTATGTAGGACATGATGGACTATGGGTGAAAAATGTTAAAAAGACAGGATGGATTCAAAGTGGAAGTTCATGGTATTACTACAACAACCAAGGCCAAATGGAAAGAAATGCGTGGGTAGGGGACTACTGGGTAGGCTCAGATGGACGCATGGCAACAAACAGTTGGGTAGATAACAATAATTATTACGTAGGAAGTAATGGAGTATGGGTAAGAAATGCCAAAAAGACAGGATGGATTCAAAACGGAAGCACATGGTATCACTATAATAGTCAAGGCCAAATAGAAAAAAATAAATGGGTAGGAAACTACTGGTTAGGTTCAGATGGACGTATGGCAACAAATAGTTGGGTAGACAATAATAACTATTATGTAGGAAGCAATGGGTTATGGGTAAAAAATGCTCAAAAACCAGGATGGACACAGAAATCAGGTTCATGGTATCACTACGATAATAAAGGTAATCTAACAAAAAATGCGTGGGTAGGAGACTACTGGCTAGGCTCAGATGGAAAGATGGCGACGAATAGTTGGGTAGATAATAACAACTATTATGTAGGTAAAGATGGATTATGGGAAAGAAATGCTAAGAAGCCAGAAGAGAAGAAAAGTGGTTGGGTATCAAGCGGAGGCGCATGGTACTACTATAATAATCAAGGTCAAATGGTAAAAAACGCATGGGCAGGAGATTACTATTTAGGCTCAGATGGGAAAATGGTAGTAAAAAGTTGGATATATGATAATGCGTACAAAGCGTGGTATTACCTAGGAGACAATGGAGTTTACAAGAGAAACACATGGGTAGGAGACTACTGGGTAGGAGATAATGGAAAGATGGCGACAAATAGTTGGGTAGACAACGGTCGTTATTATGTAGGGCCTAGTGGCGCTTGGGTGCAAAATAATGCATACTCTGGGTACTATAAAGTAGTGTCACTATATATTCCAGTATATGATGCTAGTGGAAATATTTTATCACATGTATCTAAAGATACAATTCTATTTAAAGATAATAGAGCTAGTGTGGGAGGAAGAATTCCAGTTCAAGTAGCGGGATTAACAGGATATGTAAATCCATCACAAGTTCAGGCAGTAAATTCTAGCACTACATTTATTCCAGATTATGTTAGTGATGGTAAATATGTTTATCATAGATATTCACAATATAGTAAAGTAATGGTTGCATATCATAATTCAAATATGGTAGTAGGGAAATCTTATTATTCAGCAGATGGAATTAATTTTGGAACTTTTAAATTGAATCATCCATTCCAATTCAGTAACTTGAAATCAAAAACAAATTATACAGCAGCAGATTTAGATAGATTATATAGTTTAATGGGAGCTAGCGACAGTAGATTAGCTGGCAAAGGAGCTACATTCAAAGCTGCTGAAGAAAAGTATGGTGTTAATGCATTGTACTTAGTTGCACATAGTGCTTTAGAAAGTGCGTGGGGAAGAAGTAAGATTGCCAGAGATAAAAATAATTTCTTTGGTATTTCAGCTTATGATAACAATCCATATAATGCTGCTACTAAGTTTGATAATGTTGATGCTGGTATTTTAGGTGCAGCACGTTGGATTAATGAGAAATATTTATCAAAATCAACATATCCTGCTCGTGGAGCTTATCTTGGAAATAAAGCTGGAGGAATGAACGTTAACTACGCAACAGCACCGTATTGGGGAGAATCAATAGCTAGTATAATGTTCGCGGCTAATGAAAAATTAGGTAGAAGAGATGGATAATACAAGTTTAGCTAGATTATGTTTAATCTAGCTTGCTTTTTGATGAGGTGAAGAGTATGTTAGTATCGGTGGTAGTTGGTCTTTTGAATGAAGAGAAATTTCTTCCTAGATTGATAGAAGATTTTAAAAATCAAACTTATCCCCATAACAAAATAGAGTTAATATTTATAGATGGGATGTCAAAAGACACTAGTTGGCAGATATTAGAAAATTTTAGACAGAGTAATCATGATTTTTATAACGTGGTTTTGTTAAAAAATCCTAAAGTTATTTTATCTGCAGGTATGAATGTTGGGATAAAAGAGGCAAATGGGGAATGTGTTTTAAAAGTAGACTGTCATTCGCACATTACAGATAACTTCATAGAAAATAATGTAAAAGTTATAGAAGAAGGAGAGTATGTGTGTGGAGGGCCTAGACCTAATATTATAGAAAATGAGGATAATTTTAGCAAAACATTACTTTTAGTTGAAGAAAATATGTTTGGTAGTGGAATAGCTAGCTATAGAAAAGAAACTTCTAAAAGGTATGTAAATTCAGTTTTTCAGGGAATGTATAGAAAAGAAGTTTTTGAAAAAGTAGGGCTATTAGATGAGAAAGTAGGGCGTGTGGAAGATAATGAACTGCATTATCGTATAAGAAAAAATGGATATAAAATACGATATAGCAATAATATAGTATCTTATCAATATACTAGACCAACAATAAAAAGAATGTTAAAACAAAAATATTCTAATGGTTATTGGATAGGAAAAGTTAGTCATGTTTATCCAAAAGCTTTTTCGATTTTCCATTTTGTTCCATTAGTGTTTGTATTAGCGATTATTTTTAGCTTATTAATGATTCCTGTTACCAAACTGTTTATATTATTGTTAAGTAGTACCTATTTACTATTTACTTTGATAATTACATCAATGACAATTATAAATAATAAATTTAATATCACACTACTGTTAATGCCACTATTATTATTTTTAGTCCATACCTATTATGGAGTAGGAACATTAGTCGGATTGATAAAAGGATTTAGTTGGAAGAGAGAATATTATAAATAATGAGGTTAAAGTATGAAATTTAGAAAAAGTATAGATTTCCTTTTAAGATATTCTTTTTTAGTAGTAACAGTAGGTATATTTTTGTTATGTGTTTTAGGTGCGAATTACATTAACTACGCATATAAGTTAGATATAGTTAAAAATAATATATACATTTATTTGTTGACATTAATAGCAGTCGTTTTTTTTGTATATATTGTAAAAAAAAATAGTATTTATAAATTCTTTATTAGTAACAGAAAAATAAAATTAATTTTTATTTCGGTTATATTGTTTTTAGTTCAAGTTATAATTATATATACTTATTATTTTAGAACAGGCTGGGATGTTGAGGCAATTATTAATAAGGCGTATAGTTTGGGAGTGGGAGAAGAGGATAAATATTTCTTTACTTCTTATTTCTCATATTATCCTAACAATATCTTTATAACCATAGTATTCTCGAAAATATTATGGTTTGTAAACATGGTAGGAGTTGGGAAGTATTCATATTTTTCATTATTAATAATTCAATCATTGATAAATATATTAACAGGAGGATTGATTTTTATAGTAGTAGCTAGGGTAACTAAAAAGGTATACTTGGCATGGAGTGGCTACTCTCTGTATATAATTTTAATATGGCTATCACCATGGACAAGTATACCATATTCAGATTCTATGGGGCTGGTATACCCTATACTGATATATTATCTATATATATCTTTAGATAATAAGAGATTTGAATTAATGAAGTTAATTTTTATTGGAGTATTTTCTGTCTGTGGCTATTTTATAAAGCCACAGACATTCATAATCACCATAGCTATTATAATAATAAATTGTTTTTACATAAAAAAGATTTATATAAAAACGTTAATAAGAAAAAGTGTCATAATTGCCATAAGCATGTTTGTTTGCTTTTTAGGAATCAAAGAGATAAATAGTGATGAGAGGTTAAGTTTGGATAAAGAACTAGAGATTTCTTACTATCATTTTATAAATATGGGATTAAATGATGTTACTGATGGAGGATATTTAGATGATGATGCGACAATTTCTATGTGGGAATTAAATAAAGAAAAAAGAAAAGAGGATAATGTGAATGCTATTAGATCTCGGTTAAAGAATTACGGTTTCTTAGGTCTAGTGAAGCATCAGGTAAAAAAAACTTTAAATAATTATAATGATGGAACCTTTGGCTGGGGCTTAGAAGGTAATTTTTATTATAGTGTCGATAAGAAAGATAATAGTAAACTTGCTAAAATTACTAGGAGTATCTATTATGAGGATGGAAGTTATCATGTTTATTATAAATACCTGATGCAAGGAATATGGCTATTAATATTATCAATCTTGCCTTTAAATATATTTAGAAGAAATGAACCGTTAGATAATTATTCTAAGGTAATATATTTATCTTTGATTGGCTTATTTTTATTTGAATCCATTTTTGAAGCCAGATCCAGATATTTATATACTTATGTTCCGATATTTATAGTGGGGGCTATGTTAGGGATTGACGGTGTTTTAGATTGTAAAAACAATTTTATAAAAAATAGTAATTAAGTAAAAATTGTGATGAAACTGTAACTATTAATTTAGAAAAGAAGTGTTATAATTAGAGATGCATATATATAAAAATGATTTAGGAGATAAGTATATTATGAGAAATAATGTAAAAATAGGAATAGGAGCACTAGCGGTTTTAGCTACACCGTTTGCGATAGGAGAAGTTTCTGGGAATGAAGCCCAAGCAGAATATAGAGGGCAAGTATTTTATCATTTAAATAAACCAGCTAATTGGTGGCATAGTGATGGTCAAGATTGGTATTTCTTCAAAGATGGTAAGAAATATACGGGTTGGGGAAAAGACAATGCCGGGGAACATTACTATGTAAATGGGAAATACGCCAACGGTCGTTATAACGGTAAAAACTATGTGAATGGGAAAGAAGAAAGTATAAAAGATGGATACTCAAATAACCTATTTTACAGTAACAACCGATTAGCAAACTGGTGGTATGATGACGGAAGCGACTGGTATTTCTTCAAAGATGGTAAGAAATATACAGGTTGGGGAAAAGATAATGCCGGAGAGCATTACTATGTAAATGGAAAATATGCGAATGGTCAATACAATGGTAAGAATTATGTGAATGGAAAAGAAGGGAATCCAAATGGATATGTAAATAATTTATTTTATAGCAATAATAAATTAGCGAATAGTTGGCATGATGACGGACAAGATTGGTATTTCTTCAAAGACGGGAGAAAATATACAGGTTGGGGAATAGATGGAAACGGAGAATGTTACTATGTAAATGGTAAATATGCCAATGGGCAACATAATGGTGAGAACTATGTTAATGGAAAAATTTCTACAAACGCCCAACCTCTTGACATGCCTCAATACTACCAAGGCGATTCTCGTTGGGGAAGTAAACGTTATGGGCTTTCAACTATGAGAAACACAGGATGTGTGCCAACATCTTTAGCTATGGCTTTTTCAGGTTTAGGAAAACAAGTTAAACCTACTGATGTAGCAGATGTAATTTATTATAATACTAACGAGTTTAACAAGCGAGAAATAGGTACTTCAGGTAGAGGAGCGGCTTATGCAATTCGTCATTATGGATTTAACTATAGTGTAATTCAATCAAAAGAACAATTAGTTCAAGCATTGCAAAGTGGTCGCCCAGTATTTGCAGCGATGGCGAATGGTTATTTTGTAAAAGGAAATTATTATACTCATGCGGTAATTTTAAGTGGTTATCAAAATGGGAAAACAAAAGCAATGGATCCAGACAATGCTTATACTACTGGAAAATGGTATGATGTAAATAATATTTGGAATCAACGTAGTTTTGAACCATCCGATACAGTAATGGGTGGATCATTTATGATGATAGGAAATAACTAATTAATAAAAACTAGTCTAAAGTTTGATAAAATATCAGTTAAAAGTTAGAGTTCTTGTCTAATTTCTAGATGATAATAAAAAATCAAATTTTTAGGCTGGTTTTTATTTTGTATTAAAAGTAAGTATTTCCGCTAGCTTTTCTATTTCGGTTGTTGCTAAATAAGGGTAAAATTGGTATACTATAGAGTATAGAACTTGTAGAGCGAAGGAGTGTGCTAAATTTATGGTATATAACCACAGAGTTATTGAGAAAAAATGGCAAAAATATTGGGATGAAAATAAAACATTCAAGACATTAGATGATCATACTAAAGAAAAATTTTATGCATTAGATATGTTCCCTTATCCATCTGGAGCGGGGCTTCACGTAGGGCACCCAGAAGGATATACAGCGACTGATATCTTAAGTCGTTATAAAAGAGCAAATGGATATAATGTTCTTCATCCAATGGGGTGGGATGCATTTGGATTACCTGCTGAACAATATGCATTAGATACAGGAAATGATCCGAGGGAATTTACCAAACAAAATATTGATACATTCCGTCGTCAAATTAAAGAACTAGGATTTTCTTATGATTGGGATCGTGAGGTAAATACAACTGATCCTAATTATTATAAATGGACACAATGGATTTTCAAAAAACTTTATGAAAAAGGGCTTGCTTATGTTGATGAAGTGCCTGTAAACTGGTGTCCTGCATTAGGAACAGTACTTTCTAATGAAGAGGTTATTGATGGTAAGTCTGAACGTGGAGGACATCCTGTTGAGCGTCGTCCAATGCGTCAATGGGTGCTTAAAATTACGGATTATGCAGAACAACTATTACAAGACTTAGATATTCTTGACTGGCCTGAAAGCCTTAAAGCAATGCAACGTAACTGGATTGGGAAATCTGTTGGTGCGGAGATTGATTTCAAAATAGAAGGAACAGATGAAAGTTTCACAGTATTTACTACACGTGCCGATACTGTCTTTGGAGTATCTTACTGTGTACTTGCACCTGAACATAAACTTGTTGAAAAAATTGTCACTGAAGGGCAAAAAGCTGCAGTAGATGAGTATTTAGATATTGTTAAGCGTAAATCTGATCTTGAAAGAACAGACCTTAATAAAGATAAAACTGGAGTTTTCACAGGTGCTTATGCAATTAACCCAGTAAACGAAGAAAAAGTAGAAATTTGGATTGCGGATTATGTACTGGCATCTTATGGAACGGGAGCGGTTATGGCTGTTCCTGCACATGATGAGCGTGACTTTGAGTTTGCGACTAAATTTAATCTAGCGATTACTCCTGTTATCGAGGATAATGGTGAAGTAGTAGTACCGTTCTATGGTGATGGGCTACATATCAATTCTGGATTTATTAATGGACTTAACAATGAAGATGCAATCGCAAAAGTTATTGAATTTTTAGAAGAAAATAATGTTGGACGTAGTAAAGTTACATATAAGCTGCGCGATTGGTTATTCTCAAGACAACGTTATTGGGGAGAACCTATTCCGATTATCCACTGGGAAGATGGAACTATGACAACAGTACCCGATAGTGAGCTTCCACTATTGCTTCCTGAAACTGATAATATTAAACCTTCAGGAACAGGGGAATCACCACTTGCGAATATCGAAGAGTGGTTGAATGTAGTTGATCCTGAAACTGGTAAAAAAGGTAAACGTGAAACTAACACAATGCCACAATGGGCAGGTTCTTGTTGGTACTACCTACGTTATATCGATCCACACAATGATGAAATGTTCGCGGATCCAGAAAAACTAAAATACTGGTTACCAGTAGATGTTTATATTGGTGGAGCGGAGCATGCGGTTCTTCATTTACTATATGCTCGTTTCTGGCATAAAGTTCTTTACGATTTAGGGTTAGTACCAAGTCGTGAGCCATTCCAAAAACTATTCAACCAAGGTATGATTCTTGCTGAAGGTAAAGATGGGCGTCCAGAAAAAATGTCTAAATCTAAAGGTAATGTAGTAAACCCTGATGATATTATCGTATCACATGGTGCTGATACATTACGTGTTTATGAAATGTTTATGGGCCCATTAGACGCATCTATAGCATGGAGTGAAAATGGTCTTGACGGATCACGTCGTTTCTTAGATCGAGTTTACCGTTTATTCGTTGATGAAGAAACAGGAAAAGTAAACGATAAAGTTTTAGATAAAGATAATGCTGAATTAGAAGTTAGCTATAACTACACTGTGAAAAAAGTATCAGAAGATATCGAAGTTCTTGGTTTCAATACTGCAATTTCACAACTTATGGTGTTTGTAAATGATTGTTACAAAGCTGAATATATTCCACGTAAATATGCATTAGGATTTATTCAACTTCTTGCACCATTTGCACCACACTTAGCAGAAGAAATGTGGGAAATCTACGGTAATACTGAGTCAGTGTCATATGTAGCATGGCCAACATTTGATGAAACAAAACTTGTAAGTGATACAGTAGAAATAGTTGTTCAACTTATGGGTAAAGTTAAAACAAAACTAGATGTTAAAAAAGATTTAACATCAGCAGAATTAGAGCAAATTGTTCTTGCTGATGAAGAAGTAAAAGCTCTAATTGAAGGTAAACAAGTAATGAAAGTTATAGTTGTACCTGGAAGATTGGTAAATATCGTAGCAAAATAGGAGAGTAATAATGGAAGAATTAATCTATAATATTGTAAGTGAAATAGTTGAACATAAAGACGAAATCAAAATTGAAAAATTTGTTAAAAATGCGCGCGAGCATTATATACTAACTGTTCATCCAGATGATTGTGGTCGTGTAATTGGAAAAAAAGGAACAGTTATTAATGCAATTCGTACAGTATTAAACTCAACTACATTTAGCAAAAAAGTTTATTTAGATTTAGTCGAGTAATATAAATAGGTTTTACAATAAAAATCCGAAAGGCTACGAGTTTTTCGGATTTTTTGTTTTAATGGGATAAATAAAAAAGACAGAATATTTTTTCGTGTATAATATTATTAGGAGTTTTTGGGAGGGTGTTATGAAAGTAAGAAAGATGATAGCTGCTGATGCAAAAGATATGGCAAAACTTCATATAGCAACTTGGAGAGCAACTTATAATAATATTATGCCAGCAGAGTTTTTAGCTAATCTTTCAGTAGAAAAAATGTCGAGAAATTTAGAAAAGATTATTGTTAGTGAGGATATAATGGCTTATGTAGTAGAAGATACTGGAGGTCAATGTTTAAACTCTGGGTATAGTATTGTTGGAGATATTATTGTAGGTAAAGCACGCGATGATGAGTTAGGATATAGTCACGAAATTTTTGCTTTAAATATTTTACCAACTCACCAAAAACAAGGGTTAGGGAAATTATTATTAAATAAAGCGCTCGAAAACCTAGCTTTTTGTGATAAAATATATTTGAAGGTTGTTCTAGAGAATTATAATGCACGAAATTTTTATGAAAAACAAGGCTTTATCGATACTGAAAAAATAATAAAATCGAATTTCTCTAGTTTTATTTTGAAAGAATGTGTTTATGAATACAACTTTTTATAGGAGGCTGTATTATGCAGGAAGTTGCTAAAGGTTATTTGATAGAAGATGATAACGTAAGAATATTATTTACTAATAGAACAGTTGATGCTAAAAACACTACTGATGTTAAAAATCTTTGCGAAGAATATAATTTTAACTATGCTAATTTAATTTATAATACTCAAGTGCATGAAGCAAATGTTAGAATTATAAAGGCTATAGATGATAGAAAAAACAATGGTGAAAAAGCGGATGGGCTAGTTACTTCTCTAAAAAATGTACCTCTACTTATTTTCACCGCAGATTGTGTGCCTTTAGTTTTTTACGATAAAGAGAAAGAGGTTGTGGCGCTGGCGCATGCTGGCTGGCGAGGAACTTATGATAATATAGCCGAGGAAATAATAAAAATTTTGGTAAATGACTATAACTGTGAAAAAGAAAATATTAAAGTCATAATAGGTCCTTCGGTATCAGGAGATAGTTATGAAGTTTCGTATGAACTTGTAGAAAAGTTTGTAGTTCATAAGATAGATAATTATTATAAAAAATGTGGAGATAAGTATTATTTAGATTTGTGGGTTATAAACAAAGGTTTGTTGGAACGTATAGGGATTTTAGATAAAAATATTACACTTACAAATTTTTGCACAGTAAAAGATAACAATCAGTTTTTTTCGTATCGCTTGGACAATGCTACAACGAAGAGAATAGGAACATTTATAGAATTGAAGTAATATTATATATTAAGAAATGAGGAAATAGCGTGGATAAAGATATAAGATTAGTAGAACAAATAGCGACATTTAAGAGACTTCCGAAAGATGATAGTCGCTGGCGAGTAGCATTTTACTATATTGCAAAAGAATTTTGGGATTTAGAAGAAGTTTTTGTAATAATAGATAAGGCGTTATATGAGGAGCAGGGGTTGAAAATTCCGGTATTTAGAGAATATAAAGAAGCTCAAGGATTTCAGATTTTCTCAAATTATAACAAAGCGTATGAATTTGTTGAGAAGCAAGGGGAGTTATTTATAACAGAGAATAATAAGAAACTGATTGGGCGTATACGTAAAGGGGCTTTTCATGAGGTGTTTGTTCCGTTTTTTGCTGAACAAAAATTTAATTATCTTTTAAATGAAGAAGAGGGGTTATTTGCGGATACATTTGAAAGGTTGTTAGCGGTAATGGAAGCAGATGAGAAATATATAGTAGATGAAGAGCAAGAGCAATATTTAAAAGAAGGAGATATCCAGAAATTTTTTGCAGATATATGCGCTAAGTATATAGTATTAGTATAAATGTTTAATGAATAAAGCATAATAAAACACCGAGAGTTACATATATGGTAATAGTCTTCCAAAACTTATCAAAGTTTTGGGTATTCCCTGTTCAAATAACTTTCGGTGTTTAGTTTTTAATTTTTTTTACTCTCTAGAGCATAGTTTATAGCGAATGCTATAGCGATAAATAATATAACGATATATAATGTGTAGTCGGTATAATTCATATTTCCTTTAATATTTACAAAATAGCTTTGGATACTAAATGGTAGAAAGATTGAAATAACAAAGCTAACCGTTCTTTCGCGCCAAAATATTAAAGAAAGTAATCCAAAAATAATTATTGTAAGTATGAAATATGCTATTCTAGGAATTTCGACAAAGAAATTTTCTGGTTTTGGTAGCGGATTGTAATAGAAGAAAATTATTCCTATAAGAACAAGTGATAAGACTATACCGTTACGCTCGCGTTCTGAACTTTTGATAATGTCTTTTACTAGGAATAGGTACCCTGTAACAAGCCACAAAATAAATAATCCTAGAATCATACAAAGATTAGCTATATTAAGTTTTTGATTAAGATCGAAATTTATATTAAATGTATATAAAAACATAAAAATTAGAAATAATACTGAGAAGACAGTAAAATATTTATTGATTTTCATAATAACCTCGTTAAATAAGTAATTTATATTTATATATGCAAGTGTGTAATCTAAAGTGTTTGCACAGAGAATAAAACAAATTTAAAGAACAAATAAAAAGTAAGTTGTATTTCTCGAAAATACTTTTAAAGCAGATTATATGGATTTGTTGCAACTAATTTTCTTTTTCTCTATAATAAATATTAGATATATTATATCATTAAGACAAAATTTAGACAAGGAGAGAAAAATGTTTCAGAATATTAAGTATAAGAAAACCCATGTGTTTTTAACTATTATTCAAATCCTTTTAGTTATAATGATTTCGGGGTGGTATTATTTTTCAGAAAGAAAAATGGGAATGTTAAGACATATTTTGTTTAGAAATGTTTATAAGTTTCCTAAGTATTTTACAGATACTAATATAAAGATATTGCTTGGGGTTATGGTAGTATTTGTCATAATCCAGTTAGTTTTAATTATAAAGTCTAGAAAGTTTATTTTAACTTTTATTATAAACTTTGTTTTAATATCGGTATCAGGATATATAATATTGAATTATAATGTGGATAAAATATTGATTTATTACTACATCGTTATTTTTTGTGGATTATTCAATTTAGTTAGATTTTTCCAATTTTTAACACTAAAATTCAAATAATAAAAGTGGAGGATAACCTAGCGGTAAATAGGTGTTCTTCGCTTTTATTTATTTACATGAAACATTAAGTTAATTTAAACTTTTCTTTAAACTTTGTTTAAGCTGTTATTGATAAGATGTAATTGTAGATTAAAAGTCTAATATAAAAAACAATTATTCTTATTAAATAATTTAAACATTTAAATACTTTAATTGTGGAGGGATAATAAATGGAAGATAAAAAAAATAATAATTTAGAAAATTATAATACATCAGATAATAATATAGATAATGAAGAGTTTGTTAACAATAATAATAAACAAGAATTTCAAGATATGGACTACACTGATGCTGAATATACAGAAGTGGAATATAGCGAACTTGATGAGGAGGGTAACCACGAGAATGGGGTTGAGTTTGATGATAATCAAGTACCAAAAGATAATAGAAACTATGGCAAATTGTTTTTAACCGTCTTCGCTGCGTTTGCACTTGGAGCAACGAGTGTTTTTGGTGCTCAAGCGGTAATGGGGACAGGGAAAGCTCTTACTTCTTCGGTAACAGCAACAAAAGAAGATAAGGATAATCAACAAACAACGGTTAATGCTATTTCAAAGGCAAAGGATGCTGTTGTATCTATAGTTAATTATCAAAGTGCATCAAATAACAATTTAGACTCGATTTTAGGAGGAGATTCTTCTAAACGCTCAAAATATGGTTTTAATAATAATAATTCTAGTAATTCTGGTGATTTAAAACCTGCATCAAGTGGGAGTGGTGTAATTTATAAAAAATCAGGGAATACAGCTTATATCGTAACTAACAATCATGTAGTAAATGGAGCTAAGAAATTATCGGTTATTTTAAGTGACGGAACTAATGTAACCGCCGAAGTAGTAGGAACAGATGTTTGGACTGACCTTGCTGTCTTAAAAATCAAAGCTGATAACGTAAAAACAACTATGGACTTTGCGGATAGCGACAAAATTGCTGTAGGAGAAACAGCCTTTGCTATAGGATCGCCACTAGATGTTACCTTATCAAACACTGTAACTAAAGGTATAGTTTCGGCAGTAAATCGTCAAATACCTATGGATGTAGATGGAGATGGGACTAATGACTGGAATCAAACAGTTATTCAAACGGATGCTGCTATTAATCCTGGTAACAGCGGAGGAGCGTTGATTAATAATGAAGGTAAACTTATAGGTATTAATGAAGCCAAAATTGCTAAAGCATCAAATAACGTTTCAGCAGAAGGTATAGGATTTGGTATTCCATCTAATGAAGTAAAATTAATAACAGAGCAGTTGGAAAAATCTGGTAAAGTTATGCGTCCGGCTTTAGGTGTTCAACTTGTTTCAGTTAATACACTAGATAATGAAACTGTACAATCTCAATTAAACTTTAATGGTAAACAAGGTGTAGTTATTCGTTCAGTTGAAAGTAATACCCCAGCTGCAAAAGCAGGCTTAGAGAAATATGATATTATTACTAAAATAAATGGACAAGAGATAAAAGATGTTGCGGCAGTAAGAAAATATCTATTCGAAAAAACAAAAATAGGAGATACTATAAAAGTAACATATTATCGAAATGGAAAAGAACACACAGTTAATGTAGTTGTTCAGGCATTGAATACAAGATAATAAATGGTAGTAAAGAGATAATAACTCTCCCTATTTTGTTTGATAAATGTTTGGAAAACAGGTATATTAATTGTTAAAGATGATATTATCAGCGTTTGGTTCAGAAGAAAGAAAGTATAACAATAGGGGGAATGTTAGAAATATAGTTTGATTAATATGTGAAATTTGCAAAAATATATAAAACGTGGTATGATTAGTCTGTTAAATTTTAGAAATATAGGTGGATATATGAAAAAAGTAAGAAAAGCAATAATACCAGCTGCTGGTTATGGAACGAGATTTTTACCAGCAACTAAAGCATTACCAAAAGAAATGCTACCAATAATAGATACACCTACTATTCAATATATAGTAGAAGAAGCGGTAAAAGCTGGGATTGAAGATATAATAATTGTTACAGGAAAACAAAAAAGAGCAATTGAAGATCATTTCGATAGAAACGTAGAGTTAGAAGTAGAATTAGAAAATAAAGGGAAATTAGAGCTGTTGGAAAAAGTGAAATACCCAACAACATTAGCTAATATCCACTATGTTCGTCAAAAAGAAATGGCAGGATTAGGTGATGCAATTCTAACTGCGCGTAGTTTTATAGGTGATGAGCCGTTTGCAGTTTTACTTGGGGATGATATTGTAATTAATGATGAAAAACCAGCGATAAAACAACTTATAGATGAAAGTGAACGTACTGGTTGCTCTGTTATTGGAGTTCAAACTGTTCCAGAAGATCAGACGCATCGCTATGGTGTTATAGCTCCTAAAGGGCAAGATGAGAAACTTTACGAAGTAGAAACTTTTGTAGAAAAACCTGCTCCAGGTACAGCACCATCGAATCTAGCTATTATGGGGCGTTATGTTCTTAATCCAGGGATCTTCAAGCATTTAGCTAAAAAACAAGTTGGTGTCGGAGGAGAAGTTCAACTTACAGACGCTATTCAAATGTTAAATGAAGAAGAAAATGTTTATGCCTATGACTTTGAAGGCAAACGCTACGATGTAGGAGAAACTATTGGGTTTGTTAAAACTACTATTGATTTTGCACTAAAAAGTGATTTGAAAGATGAGTTAGTACCTTACTTAAAAGAAAAATTAGCAGAATTAGAATAATTAATACAAAAACCAGCTTTTGTCACATTTGCAAAAGCTGGTTTTTTAATAGTACCTACGAAAACATCGTAGGTACTATTTTACTATTTGTAATCATTTTTAGAATCTGGTTTTGAACCTTTATCTTTATTAATATCCACAGGAAGAGAACCGTCAAGTTGCCAGTCGTTCCAACCTCCATCGTAGAAGTATGTATTAGCACGACCAGTAAGTTGAGCCATAAACCATGGGATAGCATTACGCCAACCTGTTCCACAGTAAAGAGCTATTTTATCATTTTCATTTATTCCTTGACCTTTCCATAGGTTGTAGATTTCTTGAGGGTTACGTAAAGTGCCGTCTGGATCCATATAATCAGACATATCACCTTTATTATCACCAGCAAAACCGAAGATAGCACCTTTAGGTTCGCCAGCTTTTTCTATATAGTCATATCCACTAGTTTTACCTAAGTGTTCATCCCAAGCACGAATACTTACAAGTTTAATTCCTTCGTTTTTAACTTTTTCGGCCATGTCTTTAGCACGAGAAATATTGTATTCTGGATGAGCTGGGATATTTACACCGAAGTTAGAAGTTGCTTTTGGTGTATTTGCTGTTGTTTCAGTTTCATAACCAGCTTCTTTCCAGTTTTTAAGTCCGCCGTTCATAATACGAACATCTTTTACTCCAGCCCATTTAAGTGCCCAGTTAACACGGAAAGCTGCTGAAGCATCATCTGAATAAAGAATTATTGTTTTATCGCTAGTAATCCCTTGTTTTAGAAGATTGGCTTTTATTTCATCGGCAGAACGCAAGTTCCAAAGCGGACCATCTTCTATCCAATCTGTATTAAAGTGATATGCACCTTTAATATGCTCTTTATAGTTGATTGCTTTATCTCCTTCTCCCCATGAAACTTCAAAGATTGAATAGTTATCTTTATTTGTATATGTTTCAGGAGTTTTTCCATCTTTAATATTTTTTACCCATTCAGGTGAAACAAGATTTTGATATTCAGGATAAGTTACCAGATTATCTTTATTAGCATCATTATCAGCGAATTTTTTATAGTCTTCAAATTTGTAGACATCATAACCAAGTGTTGCTAGTTTATCAGAAACTTTTGCTACATTTTCCTTGTTTGTATCATAAACAACAATTTTTTTGTTTTTATCTAACCCTTTATCGCTAACAAATTTTGCTTCTTTATCTTTGTTAACTTTTCCTATAAATGAAGCGCTATATTGGATAGAATTTTTAAGATGTCCACCATTTTTAATGCCATCTGTTTTGAAACCGTTATATGCTTCATCGCTACGTGTATCAACGAATTGATACTCGCTGCTCCCTAAATTTTTTGTGAAATCATCTAAAGAAATAGTTTTAATTTCCTTTTTTTCACCTTGACTTGTATTGGCATCTTTTGTAGAACACCCACTTAACACAAGACCGGAAGCAAGAAAAATCGCTCCTATTTTTTTAAAGTTTTTCATTATAATATATGCGACAACCTGCCGCTTTCCTCCTTTGTTTTGTCCAATTAATATTATAAATCATTTTATTAAAAATGTAAATATTAAAAGCAAGTATAACACAGGAACACTGTTGTTATGTTATAACATTGAAAACAGTTGCTATAGCTGATAAAGTGTTTAAGTGATAATATATTTCAATTAAAATACTATTTTTTAAATAACAAAATAATATTATTCGTGGAGTTAAAGCATTGAATTTATAATATTGGTGTTATTTTTTATCGCTTAGAAAAAAGAGTAGAGAAAAGAAAAATACATTTTTTTTAAAAAAACCTTTGCAAAAAAAGTGAAACTGTTATACAATAAATGTAGTAGAAGTTTTGAACTACTGCTTGTAAAGAATTTTTGAGGAAAGGAGGAAAAAGAATGATAGAGTTTGATGTTGAAAAAATACACATTCCGTTAAAACAACACGTAGGTGGTCCATGTCAAGCAATAGTTAATGTGGGCGACCATGTTAAACGTGGGCAACTTGTTGCTGTACCAGCTGGATTAGGGGCTAATATTCACGCAAGTTTGTCAGGAGTTGTTGAAGAAATAACTGAAATGGATATAGTTGTGAAACTAGATAAAGAACAAACTGATGATTATGTGAGATTAGAAAAAACAGATGATTATCTGCAAAAAATTAAAGATGCTGGTATCGTAGGTGTTGGTGGAGCAGGATTCCCTACTGGAATCAAGTTTTCTACACAAATTCCTGGAGGCTATCTTATAGCTAACGCAGCTGAGTGTGAACCTATTTTAGGTCATAATGTTAAATTTATGGAAGAACAACCAGAAGTGCTTGTTCGTGGTATGAAATACATTATGGAACTAACAGGTGCTAAAGAAGGATATATTGCTATTAAAACAAAATATCGTAAAGCACTATTAGCACTAGGTAAAGCATGTAAAAATGAGCCGAATATCAGTATTAAGATTTTACCTAATATGTACCCAGCAGGGGACGAACGTGTTATCGTACGTGAAACATTAGGTGTGATTCTACAACCAGGTCAGTTGCCGTTAGAGGCTAATGCAATTATCTCAAACGTTGAAACTATTAAACATGTAGTAAATGCGATTGAAGAAGATAAACCTCTTATAGACAAAGATTTAACAGTTGGTGGGCGTGTTCAAAATCCAAGTATTTTCTTAGATGTGCCAATTGGATTACCAATTAGTGTGTTTATAGAAAGAGCTGGAGGCTACATTAATCCGCATGGGGAAATAGTTCGAGGTGGACCATTTACAGGACGTCCAGCCCAAGAAGATGAACCTATTAATAAAACAACTGGTGGGTTACTAGTTGCTATGCCATATCCACAAGAACGCGAAAAAGTAGGGATACTTATTTGTGAGTGCGGAGCTCAGGAAGAGCGCCTTCGCCAAATTGCCGATGGTATGGGAGCAGAAGTAGTTTCTGTTCAAATGTGTAAACGTATGAAACCAGATAAAAATGGAAGATTACGTTGTGAATTACCAGGTATTTGCCCAGGGCAAGCGGAAAAAGTATTAAAAATGAAAAAAGATGGTGCGAAAGCAGTCATTGCTGGTACTTGTCAGGATTGAACTAACACCGTGACAGGTGTAGCTCCTAGGTTAGGAGTAAAAGTTTATCATAGTACCGACCATGTACTTCGTGCCACTGACCATCATTTATATAGAAGCTATAAGAGCTTAGAATTACATAACAAGAATTAATTTAGTTGGAGGTTAGAAGTAATGTCAATTACAGCAGAAACAGCGAAAGAACATTTAAACGACAAGGCGGTATTTTGTTGCAGAGCTGAGGAAGGGATCGTAATTGGTCCAGATAACTTAGAAGATCCAGGCCTATTTGATGATTTAGTAGATTCAGGTCTATTATCTTTCCCAGATGATGCATTAACAATCGGACAAGTATTAGGTGCAAAATTAACAAAAACAACAGACGCTCTAATACCAATTACACCAGGAATCATTGATGCGGTTCAAGGTGGAGAAGAAAAAGTAGAAGCAGTAGAAGAAGTTGTAGAAGCAGCACCAGTTGCAGCAGCTCCAGTAGCAGAAGTTGCACCAGTAGCAGCAGCTCCAGTAGCTCAAGCAGCAGCACCAGCAGGTGTATTTAGACTTCAAATCGGAAAAGGGGAAAACATCAACATCGAAATTCCTCTATCAACTTTTGCAGGGCAAGCAGCATCTACAGTTGCACCAGCTGCAGCACCAGCAGTAGAAGCTAAAGCAGTAGAAGTTAAAGCTGATGCACCAGTTGCAGCAGCAAAAGAAGAAAAAGTAGAAGGTGAATCAAAGTTCATCCGTTCTCTACACACTAAACATTATAAAATTGATGAAGTAGTATTTGGAGAAAAAACTGAAATTAAAGGAACTACTTTAGTATTAAGAACTCCAGAAGATTTATGTAAAGAAGCTGCAGAGTCACAAGAATTAGTAGAAGATGTTAAATTAGAAATCATCACTCCTGATAAATATGACACTTAC
>ERZ772962.366-NODE-366-length-24813-cov-25.384845_pt1 | contig 24813 bp, 23 predicted proteins | sample MGYA00580676_ERZ772962 | MGnify/ENA primary metagenome ERZ772962 (study PRJEB29015, sample SAMEA2738049) | human oral metagenome | biome: human oral; feature: human-associated habitat; material: saliva | place: China | collected 2230 ...
GGATTGGTCAAAAGTTTACCCGGGTTGCCCGTCCGCAGACCAACGGTAAGGCGGAACGGGTTATCCGCACCCTGATGGAGATGTGGCATGAGAAACAGTTGTTTGACAGTCCGGAACACCGGCGAAAGGAGTTGTGCCGCTTTGTTAATTTCTATAACACTGTGAAGCCGCACCGCAGTTTGAACGGCGATACGCCGTTTGAGGTCTTGCAGGCTTATTTTTCTCAACCTGTTGTGTAAACAACGCGACAATTTTCTACATTAGTTGTGTGGAAACGGTGTTTTCAGACGACCTCTACGGCGTTTGGACGGCAGGCGGCAAAGATGCCGATTGAACATCTTTATCTAACTTTATCCTCCCTTATGTTTGCAAATGCCCGTAAATCCAGCATAATTAAGGTTTTTAGAACACGACAAGGCTGATTTCATGAGCGAGGGCGCAACCTTTTCCCGCCAGCTTCCCGACGAAGAGTCCACACTCGAGCTGGGCGGAAGTTGGGCAAAATCGCTGCGCGCGCCATTGGTCATCCATCTGCAAGGCGATTTGGGCGCGGGAAAAACCACGTTCACGCGCGGCATCCTGCGAGGACTCGGACACACCGGCGCGGTCAAAAGCCCGACCTACGCCATTGTCGAATCCTACCCGCTGGAAGCGTTCACGCTCCATCATTTCGACCTTTACCGCTTTGCCTCGCCCGAAGAGTGGGAAGATGCGGGTTTGGACGACCTGTTCTCCCCTGACAACGTCTGTATCATCGAATGGCCGCAACAAGGCGGCGCGTTCACTCCGCCCGCAGACATCACCGTATCCCTGAATCACGCCGCGCAGGGCAGGACCTGCACCGCTACCGCACACACCGCCAACGGACAAAAAAGTTTAGAAGCATGGTTAAATTCAAACTGACACGAAGACAAGTCGTCCGCCAAACTGCCGGACTGTTGTTCACCCTCACGCCGATTGCCTCCGCCCTCGCCAAAGCCGCGCCGCCCGCCCAATTCGTCGCCGCCCGTATTTGGCCTTCGCACGCCTATACCCGTATCACCATCGAAAGCTCGCGCGCGCTGCAATATCAGCATTTCGCCTTGGAAAACCCCGGCAGGCTCGTCGTCGACATCCAAAACGCCAACATCAACAGCATCCTGCAAGGCATTTCCGGCAAAGTCCTGCCCGACGACCCCTATATCCGCAGCATCCGTGCCGGACAAAACACCCCGACGACCGTACGCGTCGTGATCGACCTCAAGCAAAACGCCTATCCGCAAGTCTTCTCGCTTGCTCCGGTCGGCGGCTTTAAAAACCGCCTCGTGATCGACCTTTATCCGCACGGTGTCGATGCCAACGACCCGATGATGGCGCTGCTCAACGGCAATCCGCCGAAACGCATGCAAACGCAACGTCCTGCCGAGCGCACGAACATTGCCCAAGACACGCCTCCGCGCTCCAACCGCGGCGGACGCCGTCCTGTCGTCATGATAGACCCCGGTCATGGCGGTGAAGACCCCGGTGCGATCGGTCCGAGCGGCTTGAAAGAGAAAAACGTCGTCCTCTCCATCGCCCGCGAAGCCAAAAACCGCCTTGAAAGCATAGGCTACACCGTTTACATGACCCGCAACGAAGACATCTTCATCCCATTGGGCGTGCGCGTCGCCAAAGCCCGCGCCCGCAATGCCGACGTGTTCGTTTCCATCCACGCCGATGCCTTCACCAGCCCGTCTGCGCGCGGTACCGGCGTTTACATGCTCAACACCAAAGGTGCGACCAGTTCCGCCGCCAAATTCCTCGCCCAAACCCAAAACAACGCCGACGCCATCGGCGGCGTTGCCAAAAGCGGCAACCGCAGCGTCGATAACGCCATTCTCGACATGACCCAAACCGCCACCATGCGCGACAGCCGCAAGCTCGGACATTCCGTCCTGACCGAATTGGGCAAACTCAACCAACTCCACAAAGGCCGCGTTGACGAAGCCAACTTCGCCGTCCTGCGCGCGCCCGACATCCCGTCCATCCTCGTCGAAACCGCCTTCCTGTCCAACCCGACCGAAGAGCGGCTGCTCGGCAGCGATTCCTTCCGCCGCCAATGCGCCGACGCTATTGCCACCGGCATCCAAAAATACGTCAATACTGCCGTATTGCACAGAGGATAAGCTAGGTTTTCCGGAAAAGATAAAAGGTCCTCTGAAACTTTGAAATCGGTTTTCAGACGACCTTTTATTTTTTACGTCATTCCTTAAAAAATAATGTGCATTCGAATTCATACCAAATTGCACAACAAGCCCTAAACGCAAAAACAATAACGTCCACATCCGGCAACTCACCCTGCCCTTGGGCAATGCAAGGCCGTCTGAAATTCCCAGAACTGCCTGAAACGCAACTTAAATCTGTTTCCCACTTGCCAAGCCTGTTAAATTTTTTTACGATACAGCCATAGATTGTAAACAAAGGCCACAAGCCGACTGTTTTTTCAGACGACATTACCCCTGTCAGACTTCATTTCTATAACCGTAAGCCGCCAAGCGGCTGTTTTCATACCACATCAAAGCAAGAGGTATCAACGTGTCTGATTCCAAAACAAACGAACGCGCGACGTTTAGCAACCGCCGCGCGTTTATGGTTGCCGCCATCGGCTCTGCCGTCGGCCTGGGCAACATTTGGCGTTTCCCCTACATCGCCTTCGAAAACGGTGGCGGTGCGTTCCTCCTACCCTATCTGGTCGCGCTCTTGACCGCCGGCATCCCGCTGCTGCTGCTCGACTACGCCATCGGCCACCGCTACCGCGGCTCTGCTCCGCTGGCTTTCCGCCGCCTCGGCCGCTGGTTCGAGCCTGTGGGCTGGTGGAACGTGATGACCAACGTCATCATCTGTATCTACTACGCGGTCATCATCGGCTGGTCGGCAAGCTATGCGTATTACTCGCTGAACGCGGCATGGGGCGCAGATCCGCAGGCGTTTTTCTTTAAAGACTTTTTGAACATGGCAGGTCCTGAAGCCTTGGGCTTGGATTTTGTCGGTAAAGTCGTCGGCCCGCTGATCGGCGTATGGCTGTTTACCTGCATCATCATGGCTTTAGGCGTACAAAAAGGCGTGGCGGGCGCATCGTCGTTCTTCATGCCGCTGCTTTTGATTATGTTCATCATCATGGTCGGCATCTCGCTGACGCTGCCGGGCGCGGCTAAGGGTTTGGACGCGCTGTTTACGCCCGACTGGTCGAAACTTTCCGATCCGAAAGTCTGGGTCGCCGCATACGGTCAGATTTTCTTCTCGCTCTCCATCTGCTTCGGCATCATGGTGACTTACTCTTCCTATCTGAAGAAAAAAACCGACTTGGGCGGTACCGGCTTGGTTGTCGGCTTTGCCAACAGCAGCTTTGAATTGCTCGCCGGTATCGGCGTATTTGCCGCGCTGGGCTTTATGGCGCAAGCGAAAGGGCAAGCCGTCAGCGAAGTGGCTTCCAGCGGCATCGGTTTGGCTTTCATCGCCTTCCCGACCATCATCAACCAAGCTCCGATGGGGGCGCTGATCGGCGTATTGTTCTTCGGTTCGCTGGTATTCGCAGGCATTACCTCGATGATTTCCATCGTCGAGGTTATCGTTGCCGCCATTCAGGACAAATTGAACATCGGCCGCGTCAACGCTACCCTGCTCGTCTGCATTCCGATGGGCATTATCTCCACCCTGCTCTTCGGCACGACCACTGGCCTGCCCGTTTTGGACGTATTGGACAAATTCGTCAACACCTACGGCATCGTCGCCGCTGGCTTCGTCTATGTTTTGGCCATCATCGTCCTGCGCAAACTGCCCGAGCTGCGCAACCACCTGAACGCGCTCTCCTCCGTCCGCGTCGGCGCGATTTGGACTGCCTGCGTCATCTTTACCGTTGCCATGCTCGGCTATATGTTGTACCAAGACACAATCGGCCTGCTTAAAGAAAACTACTCGAAATATCCTGACGATTTCCTCAATATCTTCGGCTGGGGTATGTCGATCGGTCTGATTGTCATCGCCGTGGTGCTGTCGCTTCTGCCTTGGAAGCATGGTCAAAACTTCAATGTCAAAGACGAACACGAACATGAACAAGGAGACAAAGAATGAGTACCTCAGCCATTGTCATGATGATTATCGCACTCGTCGTCATTTGGGGCGGATTCATTCTGTCCGTATGGCGGCTGCCTGAAGAATAGGCTTTTTCAAATAAGTGTTGCAGACACCGTACAGGTCGTCTGAAACCCAAACGCCCCGAAACCGCATACCGGCTTCGGGGCGTTTTGTTACCGCCAAATCCAATATAGTTAAGACTTCCAATCCATCAACCAAGCAATCGCGCCTCAACAAACAACATTTGTTTACGCTAATTTTCTACAGAAAAATGAACGGCGAACAAAAGAATGACTATAATGCCGACCATTCTCCGGCACCTGCCGTGTTTCACGAAAGGACGAAACAATGACTATGAAACCACTTATGGCGGTATTACTCGCCGCCAGCCTCAGCCTCCCCTCCATCAATGCGGAAGCTAGGGGCACTGACAACCAAAGAAAAGCTACCCTTATCGGTGCAGCAGCAGGCGCAGCTTTAGGCGGACTATTGGGTAACGATGAACAAAGTGCGTTCATCGGCGCGGTAGCAGGTGGTTTGGCAGGTAATGCATACGCCTATCGAAATAAAAAAATGAACCAGAAAGACAACGACAGCTATTGGTACGACCGCCGTTACCGCGACTACCGCTACGATCGTGATGATTACGACTATGACGATCCTTACTACCGTGAGGCACGCTACAAAAGACATAAACACCACTATCGTAAATACCGCGACTGGTACAATGATTACTACGATTACAACGATGATTAAACACGCAGCCTGTATATCTTAAAAAAGGTCGTCTGAAAGGGAGTTTCAGACGACCTTTGCCGTCCCGAGCCAAAAACTTTTTGGCAAACGACGCATCATATGTTTTACAAAAAAAGCAGTGCGGCACTGTGTTTCCTTGCCGCGCCGTCTTTTACCCATCCACTATAAAATAAAACTGAAGGAATACATCATGAAAAAATGGCTGCTGGCTGTTTTGCCCGCCACCGCACTGGCCGCTCCGCCTCAAGGCTTTTATCAAAATTACCAAGACTGGGACATCGCTTGCGACAATACCGGCACATGCCGTCTTGCCGGATATCAGGCGGACGAAACAGAAACGCCGGTTTCCATCTTGTTTACCCGAAAAGCGGGGGCGAACGCCGCCGTAGTCGGCGAAGTTTCCCTGCTGCCGTTTAACGACGATGATAGGCAGCTCGCCCGTGTGGCAGCCCGCAGCGAATTGATGCTGAACGGCAAATCACTGGGCAAATTGGCGTTGAACAAAAAAGGCACAGGCAAATTGAGCAGCGCGCAAACCAACGCCTTGCTCGAAGCATTGAAAAAAGAAAGTAAAATCAGCATCCGCGCGGGAAAATATGAATGGCACTTGTCCGACAAAGGCGCGGCGGCGGCAATGTTGAAAGCGGACGAATTCCAAGGTCGTCTGAACACGCCTTCCGCGCTGATACGCAAAGGCAACAGCAGTCAGGCAGTCCTCAGCCCGCAGCCCAAACCCGTCATCCGCGCCGTTGCCGTACCGAAAACAGCAGGCGATATACTGGAACAAGACACACCGCGCCACAGCGCCGTCATGAAGCTGCTGCGCAACAGCAACCGCGTTTCCGAAGGCGACGATAATTACTGTCCTGCCCTGCATAATAAAGAGCAAATGGGTTGGAACCGCAGCCTGTATGTCCATCCGCTCAACGATCGTCAGGTTTTGATTTCGGCCATCTGTATCGGCGGTGCTTATCAAACCAGCGGCTACTATGCCATTGCCGATAAAGAGCTGACCAAAATCGAACAAGTGCTGCCGCCGATGGTATACGGAGGGCACGGCGGATTCGACGAGAAAACAGCCACCCTCAGCGGTAGCTTCAAAGGCCGCGGCATAGGCGACTGCTGGACAAGCAATGCGGCGGTGTGGGACGGCAAGAGCTTCATCCGCAGCGAGGAACACACTACCGGCTCGTGCAAAGGCTTTACCGGCGGTGCGTGGTGGCTGCCGATTTTTGATGCCCGCGTCGAGCGTTAAAATACGCCGAATATCGAAACAGACGGCAAAAGCCGTTTCAAAAATGCCCGCAAGATTGAGCAATTTTGCGGGCATTTACTACACGCGGGCGATGTTTGGAAGGGAAAAGGCGCGGCAGCAGAATGCCCGTTTTCAGACGACCTTTTTCCTTATACAATACGCTTGGATTTTATATATTCTGATATAAAGGATACGGATTATGTTCGGCAAACAACTCTTTGAAGAAGTCAGCGCAAAAATCAGCGAAACCATCGCCAACAGCCCCGCCAAAGACATGGAGAAAAACGTCAAAGCCATGCTCGGCAGCGCGTTCAACCGTATGGATTTGGTCACGCGCGAAGAATTCGACATCCAGCAGCAGGTTTTGATTAAGACCCGCACCAAACTGGTCGAGCTGGAAGAGCGTCTGGCAAAACTCGAAGCCGCGCAAGAGCCTGAGCAGTCTGCCTTGGAAGCTGCCGAAGCCGCAGCCGAAGAAGCTGTCGCCGAAATCAAACAGCAAACCGAAGCCGGCGAATAAGGTCGTCTGAAACATGTCGCTTGCCTTGGTTTACAGCCGCGCCTTGAGCGGCATGAATGCGCCGTTGGTCGAAGTGGAAGCCCACCTTGCCAACGGCCTGCCTCATTTCAATATCGTCGGATTGCCCGACACCGAAGTCAAAGAAAGCCGCGACCGCGTGCGCGCCGCCATCATCCAAAGCGGTTTCGACTTCCCTGCCAAAAAAATCACCGTCAACCTCGCCCCCGCCGACCTGCCCAAAGAATCGGGACGTTTCGACCTGCCGATTGCGCTGGGCATCCTTGCCGCATCCGGACAAATCGCACCCGAAAAGCTCGCGCAATACGAGTTTGCCGGCGAATTGGCGCTTTCCGGCATGTTGCGCCCCGTGCGCGGCGCGTTGGCGATGGCGTGGCAGGGTATGCAGGCGGGACGTTCTTTCGTCTTACCGCAGGAAAACGCAGAACAAGCCGCCGTGATGCGCGGCATTACCGTTTACGGTGCGCGTTCGTTAGGTGAAGTCGCCGCCCATTTGAACGGTATCGAACCCTTGGCGCAAACCGCCTGCCAAGTCCCGCATAGGTCGTCTGAAAACGCCAAACTGCCCGACCTCATTGATGTCAAGGGTCAACATACTGCCCGCCTTGCTTTGGAAATCGCTGCCGCGGGCGGACACAGCCTCTTGATGATGGGCCCGCCGGGAACGGGCAAATCCATGCTTTCCCAACGGCTGCCCGGCATTCTGCCGCCTTTGACCGAAGACGAATTGGTCGAGGTATGGGCATTGCGTTCGCTCCTGCCCAATCATCAGCAACAACTCGACAGCCACCGTCCTTTCCGCAGCCCGCACCACAGTGCCAGTTCGGCAGCCATGGTCGGCGGCGGTTCTGACCCGCGTCCGGGCGAAATTTCATTGGCGCATCACGGCGTTTTATTTTTGGACGAGCTGCCCGAGTTTGACCGCAAAGTTTTGGAAGTTTTGCGCGAACCTTTGGAAAACGGCGAAATCCACATTTCCCGTGCGGCGCGCCAAGCCGTCTATCCCGCCAAATTCCAGCTTGTCGCCGCCATGAACCCGTGTCCTTGCGGTTATCTCGGGCATCCCGTCAAACCCTGCCGCTGCACGCCCGAAAGCGTCGCGCGTTACCGCAGTAAAATTTCCGGCCCGCTGCTCGACCGCATCGATTTGACCATCGAAGTCCCCAGCCTGTCCGCCGCCGAACTGATGCAGCAGGAAGCGGGGGAAAGCAGCGCCGTCGTGTTGGCGCGCGTGATCGCCGCCCGCGACAAACAATACGCGCGGCAAGGCAAAGTGAATGCCGCCTTGAGCGTCAGTGAACTCGACACGTCCGCCCGCATCCAAAAAGAAGCGCGGGAAGCCTTGGGTAGCCTGTTGGAAAAACTCTCCCTCTCCGCCCGCAGCTTCCACCGCATCATGCGCGTGGCGCGTACATTGGCGGATTTGGCGGGCGATGAAGAAGTCGGCAGAAGCCATGTTTTGAAAGCCGTCAGCTTCCGCCGCGCGTTGTAAGGTTTTTCAGACGACCTGATAGGGTAAATCAACTCTGTCTTCAGAGATTGTAGGATATGCAAATGGTAAGCATATAAAAGTTATTAATGCTTATCGGAAAAACAATGGGGTTATTTATGCGATGCCAGGAAACTAATGTTTTTTACGATTTGACACAGGATTTTTTATGGGGTATGGAGCGTAGGTATGATGTAATCTCTTTAAAAAAATCTATTTTTTAATATCAAATTATTTTTCATTCGAGACGGATTGGGATGAAGGAATTGAAAATTGGGTTGCTTTTCATGGGGAGAAAGAAACTGATTTTATATTATTAAACTGTATGATTCCTTTTGTTTTTGCCCATAATAGCTTATTTGAAAAATTTAAAAAATTTTCAGGAATTAAAATTCTGTTTTTTAATAATTATCATGAGGATAAAGTTTTTTTAGAAAAACGGGTTATGAATGATTTATTTCAGATACCAGAGGGTTACTATGATTTTACAAAAGCACACACCATATCAGATTTTATATATGTAACATATACATGAATTGAAGAAAGGTTAGCTCAAAACACAGTCTGATTATAGACTAAATTTAAATATTGATTTATCAATAAAATATAGTTTTTAATTAACAAATATAACCTTTTAAGATCATTAATATAATTAAATAGAAGCAGTACAGTCAAGTAAATCAGCACCATCGTTATGGCTAATAAAAATGGAGAAGCAAATTCGCATTTGTAGGAACAAATAATCAAAATGTTAGGGGCTGACGTAGATTGGCTCTAAATTCCACACCAATCCCGCAGAATTTTAAGCTATTGAGACGGTTTACCGAAGTTAAACCGGAATTCGCATCCTTCCAAGAATAGCGGGAAAGATTTTCGGTCAATTCCGTTGTATTTACGTAAAACCCGCTTTGCCTGATTCCAAAAGTTCTCGATACCGTTGATGTGGTTCTGACGGTCTGCAAACTCCTTGGAATGGTTGATACGGTAATGGATAAAACCGCTCACGCCCAACTTGTCGTAACTGCTTGATACCAGCCGCCCTTGAATACTGAAAACGGAAGATTCAAGATAAAAGCTGAGACCGGTTGGGTATCTTGCTGGTGTTTTAAGCCAGGAATATACTGTTTTATCAGGAAAATTCTGTTTTTGATAAATTGTCAGCGCGTCATAACATCACGGCGGTTTTCGTAAAAACCATGTAAACAAACGGCGCATTTTTGCCCAATATAAAGGATATTGATAAAATGACCCGTCCCTGCCGATGGCAGCAGCAGATTCCTCTGCCGCCAAAAGGTCGTCTGAACGGCATCATCAATATAGGTATCTCATGAATAAGAACACTCAATACGGCAAAGGCCTTTTCGGCTTTTTCTTCGGCCTCATCCTCGCCACCGGCGTGATCGGGGGCATCCTGTATTTTCTGAATCAAGACACCCCGAACGCCTTCAAAGGCGCGACCGAGCCTCAAAAACAGCAAACCGAGCCTGAAATCCTCAAGCCGCAGGAAAAATCCAAACCTGAGTCCAAGCCCGCAACTGAAGAGCAGCCTGTCGTCGTTCCCGTAGAGAAAGAGCGTCCGGCAGAAGAAGCCAAGCCCGAACAGAAACGCAGCGAAGCCGACGACGATGCGTCAGCCAAAGAAAAAGAACGCGCAGACAAAGAAGCGAAAGAAAAGGCAGATAAAGCCAAAGCCGAGAAAGAACGCGCGGACAAAGAAAAAGCGGAAAAAGAGCGTGCCGTCCATGAAGCGGAAGACGAAGCCCGCGAAGCAGAAAAAGCCCTGCGCGAAGCTGAAAAAGAAGACAAAGAATCTGCCGAACGCGAGTTGAGACAAAAACTCGCCGAGAAAAAGGCAGAGCTTGCGAAAAAACGCGCAGAAAAAGAAAAAGCCGACAAAGAAGCCGCCGATAAAGCCAAAAAGGCAGCCGAGTTGACGGACAAACAAAAAGCGCGCGCCGAGCGCAAACTCGCCGAGAAAAAAGCGGCTGAGAAGAAAGCCTCCGAAGCCAAGAAAACCGAAACGGCCAAAACCAACAAGCCGACCCCCGAGCAAATCCTGAACAGCGGCAGCATCGAAAAAGCCCGTCAGGAAGCAAATAAAGGCGCGGCGAAAGAAGTGAAGAAAGCCGAAGCAGAAAAACAAACCGCTAAAGCCGACAACGCCAAAGCCGAAGCCAAAACTGCGGAAGGCGGTAAGAAAGTCATCCTGCAAATGGGTTCGTACGCCGACCGCAACAGCGCCGACGCGCAACGTGCCAAACTCGCCATGCTGGGCATTTCGTCCAAAGTGGTCGAACGCACCAACGGCGACAAAACCGTTTATCGCGTACAAAGCAACAGCATGTCGTCTGAAGCCGCAAAAAACGTTCAGAAAGACTTGCAAAAACACAATATCAACAGCCTGATGCGTTCGGCTCAATAAGGAGGCAGCAATGAAACGGACAAGCAAACCGGTAGCCGTCCTCCTCAGCCTTGCGCTTGCCTTTTCCGCAAGCGCGCAGGCTGCGGTCGAAGGTGTGGATTACACGGTTTTGAACAAACCGATTCCACAACGAGACGCATCCAAAATCGAAGTTTTGGAATTTTTCGGCTATTTCTGCATACATTGCCAAAACTTTGATCCCGTCTTGCTGTCATACAGCAAAACTTTTCCGAAAGACGTTTACCTGCGTACCGAACACGTCGTCTGGATGCCTGAAATGTTGGGCTTGGCGCGGGTTGCCGCGGCGGTTAACGCTTCGGGTTTGAAGTATCAGGCAAACCCCGCTATTTTCAAAGCCGTACACGAACAGAAAATCAATTTGGCGGATACCGCCACTTTCAAAAGCTGGGCGGCGGCACAAAAAAGCTTTGACAGCAAAAAACTGATTGCCGCATACGACGCCCCCGCCAGCCTCGCAGCCGCTAAAAAAATGCAAAGCCTGACCGAGACTTACCGTATCGACGGCACGCCGGACGTCATCGTCGGAGGCAAATATCGGATCATATTCAGCAGCGATTGGGCGAATGGGCAGAAAATCATAGGCGAGCTGATTAACAAAGTCCGCCAAGAGCGTTCCGGCAAAGCCGCGCGCTGACGGAATTTAGCCAGGCAGTTTCGGAATGACCGCAAAAAAACAGGCGGTTTCCGAACTGTCTGTTTGTTTTGGGTGGCGTAAAATCCATAAAAACGATACTGCTAAGGGATGGGGCAAATACCGTCATACCGCAGCATTTTTCCGATTCCGATACCGCTTCATCCTGAAATCCAGACGGGCAAACGTCGTCTGAAAACCAAAAAAGAAAGCAATATGGACATTTTGACTTTATTAAAAGCCCTGATTATGGGCATTGTGGAAGGCTTAACGGAATTTCTGCCGATTTCAAGTACCGGCCACTTGATTGTATTGGGCGACCTGCTCAATTTCCACAGCAACGGCAAAGTATTTGAAATCGCCATCCAACTGGGCGCGGTACTTGCCGTGATTTTTGAATACCGTCAACGTTTTACCTCCGTTTTATCCGGACTGGGCAAAGACCGCACCGCCAACCGCTTCGTGTTGAACCTTGCCGTCGCGTTCGTGCCAGCGGCAGTCGTAGGTTTGCTGTTTAGCAAACAAATTAAATTATATCTGTTTAACCCGATTACCGTCGCCACCATGTTGGTATTGGGCGGATTCTTTATTTTATGGGTCGAAAAACGCCAAAGCACAATCAAACCGAAAGTCAAAAGTGTGGACGAAATGCGCCCGATCGACGCGCTTGTGGTCGGCTGCGCCCAAATCTGCGCGCTGGTGCCGGGGACTTCGCGTTCGGGCAGTACGATTATGGGCGGTATGCTGTGGGGCATCGAGCGCAAAGCTGCGACCGAATTTTCTTTCTTCCTCGCCGTGCCGATGATGATTGCCGCCACCGGCTATGACGTATTGAAACACTACAAACTCTTTACTTTGCAGGATGTCGGCCTGATTGCCGTCGGTTTCATCGCTGCCTTCTTGGCAGGCCTCTTGGCGATTAAATCGCTATTGAAATTCGTGTCCAGCAAAAACTATGTTCCGTTTGCCTATTACCGCATCGTCTTCGGCGGATTGATTCTGCTGACTTGGGCGATGGGCTGGGTCAAATGGGCAGCATGATGTTGAAGCAGGGATAAGCTTTAGATAAAACAAAGGTCGTCTGAAAACCTTATCTGGAAGGTTTCAGACGACCTTTTTCAGTATGGCGGGCTCTAATTCATCCAACCGCCCGCCCCTACTTCCCTAACCTGCGTGCAACACAAATATTGTCGGGCGTTTTTTCAAATTCGGCAGCGTTTTCGATTTCCGCCAAGCGGCAACGGTTTGGCTGATGATTTCCTGTGTCGGCAAAGTCAGGTCGGTTGCGGTGCAGAGGCGGGTTTCAGGGTGCAGGGTTTCCAGTGCGTCGGCGAGCAGTGCATCGTTGCGGTAAGGCGTTTCGATGAAAAGCTGGGTTTCGTTTTGCTGGCGCGAACGCTGTTCTAAACCCTTCAAAGCGGCAATACGCTCGCTTTTCTCGGACGGCAGATAGCCTTTGAACGCAAAATTCTGCCCGTTCGCCCCTGACGCCATCAACGCGAGCAACAGGCTGGACGGACCAACCAGCGGACGGACTTCATAACCGTGTCGGTGCGCCAATGCCGCCAAATTCGCGCCGGGATCGGCAACCGCAGGACAACCCGCTTCGCTGAGGATGCCCATGCTGCGCCCTTCCTGCAAAGGTTTCAGAAGTTCGGGCAGAGTTTTCAAATCGGTGTGTTCATTGAGGGTTTGCAGGTTCAGCTCGCGGATGGGGGTCGTAACGCCCAAATGTTTCAAATGGGCGCGGGCGGTTTTCTCGGCTTCGACGACGAAATCGGTCAAACCGGTAATCTGCGCCTGTTCGTGCGGCAGCAGGCAAGGCGTATCGGGCGCGCCCAAAGGGGTGGGAATCAGGTAAAGAATCGGGGACATGATGGTGTTTCCTATACGGAGGGTCGTCTGAAACCGTCAGACAACTGTTTTCAGACGACCTAAATGATTTCTACGCCTTCGTTTTTTAAAAACTCGACCAGTTTGAAGATGGGCAAACCGATAAGCGCGTTCGGGTCGCTGCTGTCTATGCGCTCCAGCAACGCCGCGCCCAAGCCCTCGCTCTTCGCCGCACCCGCGCAGTAAACCGCGTCCGGTTCACGCGCCAGATAGCGCTCAATCTGCCCGTCTGTCAGCGCACGCATCACGACCGACGTGTTATCGACATGACGCTGAATGCGTCCCGAAGCAGTATTCAAAAGCACGATTGCGCTGTAAAATTCAATCTTTCTGCCGCTCAAATCCCGAAGCATTTGTTGTGCATTTGCGACGTTCATTGGTTTGCCCAACTGGCGGTCATTGCACCACGCCACTTGGTCCGCTCCGATCACCAACGCGGCAGGAAATCGAGCCGCCAGCGAACGCGCCTTCCCTTCCGCCAAACGCAAGGCAGTATCCGCCGCGTTTTCACCCGCAGCAGGCGTTTCGTCGAAATCAGGCGCGGCAGTTTGAAAATCAATGCCCAAACGTTCGAGCTGCGCGCGGCGGAACACCGAACCCGAACCCAATATCAAAGGCAGTTTTGCACTCATATTTTGCTTAAAAATATTGACGTTAGACTGTCGAAATTATATCATACCCCGTTTATGTCAGACCCTAATTTGATTGACCCAGAAGTTTTCGCCTCCGAAAAGCAGACCCTGCAAGGCAGCTTCCTGCTTGAGGAATTGGACGAACGAGTCCGTTCGCACGATTATCCGGCCGACAAACAAACCAAAGTGTCGTTTACGCTGAGCGGCGGACGCGACCGACTGCAGCGTTTGTTTCTCGATTTGAACGTCAAAGCCGATATGCCGCTGATTTGCCAGCGATGTATCCGCCCCATGCCGTTTACGCTCGACGAAACCAGCCGTATTGTTTTGTTCGCCAACGAAGAGGACTTGGATGAAGCAATGCTTGCCGACGAAGAGTTGGAAGGCATGCCGATTGAGAAAGAACTCGACGTACGCGGGTTGGTGGAAGACCAAATCCTAATGTCGCTCCCCTTCTCCCCGCGCCACGAAAACTGCGACAATGCCGCGCTGGAACAAGTCAATCAGGACAAACCCAACCCTTTTGCTGTTTTAGCAGGTTTGAAAAGCAGTTAATCAGGACACAGTTTTATTTATCTAGGAGCTTGAAATGGCCGTTCAACAAAACAAAAAATCCCCTTCCAAACGCGGTATGCACCGCTCTCACGACGCTTTGACCGCGCCTTCTCTGTCTGTTGACAGCGTAACCGGCGAAGTACACCGCCCGCACCACATTTCCCCCAACGGTATGTACCGCGGCCGTAAAGTAGTGAAAGCCAAAGGCGAATAATCTTATTCGACTGACTGAAAAAGCCAGAATATTGCCATGCAATGCTGGCTTTTTTACATTACATCCGAACTGCCCGGCTTCATGTCTGCCCATGCTTCAGAATGCGGCACAAAATCCTTGCAGTTCAAACTGATACACCCCATTGAATCGGGAATCGCCATGAAACAGAAAATCTGGTACACCTACGACGACATCCACCGCGTTATCAAAGCGTTGGCGGAAAAAATCCAAAACTCCGGCGTCAAATACGATGCCATGATCGCCATCGGCGGCGGCGGCTTCATCCCCGCCCGTATGCTGCGCTGCTTTCTGGAAATCCCGATTTACGCCGTAACCACCGCCTATTACGACAGCGACAACGAAGGACAGGTGACGGAAGAAGTCAAAAAAGTCCAATGGCTCGACCCCGTGCCTGACGCGTTGAAAGGCAAGAATGTGCTCGTAGTCGATGAAGTCGACGACAGCCGCGTGACCATGGAATTCTGCCTGACCGAGTTGCAAAAAGAAGATTTCGGCACCATCGGTGTTGCCGTCCTGCACGAAAAAATCAAAGCCAAAGTCGGCAAAATCCCCGAAGGCATCCCCTACTTCAGCGGCCTTACCGTAGAAGACTGGTGGATCAACTACCCTTGGGACGCACTCGACATCGACGAACACAACCGCCTTGCCGCCGAAGGCAAAAAATAAGCCCGCGACGGAGAAGTCCGCCTTCTCCCGAAACGGCAAAAGCAAAATCCGTAGAACACCGACAAAACGAGATTTTGCCTCTTTTCAGCGCATCTTCATAAAACGCATTAGAATGTGGAACGCAACCCTTCAATCCGAAGCCCCCGACCACACATACACCCCTTTTCAGACGACCCCGTACCGCGTATCGCAAAAAGGTCGTCTGAAACCGACTGTGAAGCCGAACAAACCCACAGAGGCAGCCGACACCGCCCCTCTTCCGCTTCACAGCACAAACCGGAGAACAACATGATTACATTGGCCGTAGATGCCATGGGCGGCGACTCAGGTCTCGCAGTTACCGTCCCCGGTGCCCTTGCCTTTTTGAAACAGCAGCAAGACGTACACCTCATTATGGTCGGCGACGAATCCGCCGTCCGCCAAGCCCTCTCCGCAGCCAACGCGCCGATGGAGCGCATTACCGTGCTCCACGCCTCCGAAATCGTCGGCATGGACGAAGCCCCGCAGCTTGCCCTGAAAAATAAAAAAGACTCCTCCATGCGCATTGCCATCAACCAAGTCAAAGAAGGCACCGCGCAAGCCGCCGTCTCCGCCGGCAACACCGGCGCGCTCATGGCGACCGCCCGCTTCGTCCTCAAAACCATTCCCGGCATCGACCGCCCCGCCATCGCCAAATTCCTGCCCTCCGACAGCGAACACCTGACCCTCGCCCTCGATTTGGGCGCGAACGTCGACTGCACGCCTGAGCAGCTCGTACAGTTCGCCATCATCGGCAACGAACTCTTCCAAGCCCTCTACCCGCAAAAAGGCAGCCCGCGCGTCGGCCTGCTTAACGTCGGCACCGAAGACATCAAAGGCACGGATACCGTCAAACAAACCTTCAAACTGCTCAAAAGCAGCAAACTGAATTTCATCGGCAACATCGAAAGCAATGGCGTCCTATATGGCGAAGCCGACGTGATTGTCGCAGACGGCTTTGTCGGCAACATCATGCTCAAAACCATCGAAGGCGCGGTCAAATTCATGAGCGGAGCCATCCGTCAGGAATTCCAACGCAACCTGTTCAACAAAATGGCCGCCGTCGCCGCCCTCCCCGCCCTAAAAGGCTTGAAAAGCAAACTGGATCCGCGCAAATTCAACGGCGCCATCCTGCTCGGCCTACGCGGTATCGTCATCAAAAGCCATGGCGGCACAGACGATGTCGGTTTCAGCTATGCCTTAGAAGAAGCCTACCACGAAGCAAAATCCGCCAGCCTGTCGAAAATCGAACAAGGTGTCGCGGCACAACTTGCCGCATTGGAGGCAATCAAAGAACAAGAAGAGGCTGCTTCTGATACGGCAGAATAACGCCATTGAACGACAAAATATAGTGGATTAAATTTAAATCAGGACAAGGCGACGAAGCCGCAGACAGTACAGATAGTACGGAACCGATTCACTTGGTGCTTCAGCACCTTAGAGAATCGTTCTCTTTGAGCTAAGGCGAGGCAACGCCGTACCGGTTTAAAGTTAATCCACTATAAATCTGTTACCTACCACCTACCCCACAACTGCGAACCTGAAACAATCAAAAAGATCGTCTGAAAACGTTGGGCAAAGCTGCTTGTCCGTTTTCAGACGACCTTTGTTTGCGGCTATATATTATTCGCTCAAGAGCGCAATATCGGCTACCGCATTCATCTGCTCTGCCAAGCGGTTCAGCAGGTTCAGACGGTTTTGTTTTACGGCGGGGTCTTCCGCCATCACCATCACGCCGTCAAAGAAGGCATCAACCTGCGGTTTGACGGAAGCCAGTTCGGACAAGGCGGTCTGGAAATTGCCTTCGGCAACGGCGGCGGCGATTTTCGGCTGCAAGCCTTGTGCAGCGGCGTACAGGGCTTTTTCTTCGTCCTGTTGCAGCAGGCTTTCATCGACTTCGCCCAACTCGGCATCGGCTTTTTTCAGCAGGTTTTGCACGCGTTTGTTGGCGGCGGCGAGCGCGGCGGCTTCGGGCAGTTGTTTGAACGTGTCGACGGCTTGCAGTTTGGCGGTCAAATCGTCCAAACGGCGCGGCTGTTTGGCTAGTACGGCGGCGACGATGTCTTGCGGATAGTCGTTTTGCAGCAACACGGCAAGGCGCGCCTGCATGAAGTCGGCGGTTTCAGACGGCGTTTTTTCGTTGAGCAAACCTTTGGGGAAGCTGTCGAAGGTCGTCTGAATCAGCTCATTTACGTCCAAACCATACTGCATCAGCATCCGCAAAATACCCAAGGCGGCGCGGCGCAGGGCGTAGGGGTCTTTGTCGCCGGTAGGAATCAGGCCGATGCCCCAAATGCCGACTAAGGTTTCCAGCTTGTCGGCCAGCGCAACGGCAGTGGCAACTTTGCCGTTCGGCAGGTTGTCGCCGGCAAAACGCGGTTGATAGTGCTGCTCGACGGCTTCGGCGATTTCTTCGGTTTCGCCGTCCAAGCGGGCGTAGTATTTGCCCATCGTGCCTTGCAGTTCAGGGAACTCGCCGACCATTTCGGTAACTAAGTCGGCTTTTGCCAAACGCGCGGCGCGTTCGGCTGCGGCAGCATCTGCACCCAAAGCTTTGGCGATGTGGGCGGCGATGCTTTGCAGGCGTTCGATGCGTTCGGCCTGCGAACCGATTTTGTTGTGATACACCACGTTCGCCAGCTTGGGCAGGCGGCTTTCCAAAGTCGCTTTTTGGTCTTGTTTGTAGAAGAACTCGGCATCAGACAGGCGCGCGCGCAAGACGCGTTCGTTGCCTTGAATGATGTGCGACGGGGCTTCGGTTTGCAGGTTGGAGACCAGCAGGAAGCGGTTCATCAATTTGCCGTTTTGGTCGAGCAGCGGGAAGTATTTTTGGTTTTGCTGCATGGTCAGAATCAGGCATTCCTGCGGCACGGCGAGGAAATGTTCTTCAAAACCGGCTTCCAAAACAACGGGGTATTCGACCAGCGCGGTAACTTCGTCCAACAATGCTTCATCGGCGGCTACGGTGGCTTTCAGACGACCTGCCTGTTCGTTCAAGGCCGTCTGAATCGCGGCTTTGCGCTCGGCAAACGAAGCGACGACTTTGCCTTGCTCGCGCATTTGTGTGGCGTAGCTGTCGGCGTTTGTAATAGTGATTTCGCCGTTGGACAGGAAGCGGTGTCCCAAGGTTTGATTGCCGCTTTGCAGGCCCAAGACGCTGACGTCCACGATGTCGCCGCCGTGCAGCACAATCAGCCCGTGAACGGGGCGCACGAAGGTAAACGTGCTGCTGCCCCAACGCATTACTTTCGGAATCGGCAGTTTCTTAACGGCTTGATTGATAATGTCTTCCAAAAGTTCGCCCAACGGTTTGCCGGTTTGGATATATTCGTAGGCGTACACATCCTGCTTGCCGTCGTGGACGATGGTCAAGTCTTCGATTTTCGCCCCCGCACCGCGTGCAAAACCTTCCAAAGCCTTGGTCGGCGCACCGTCTTTCATGGCATTTGCCACGGCTGGGCCTTTTTTCACGATTTTCTGATCGGCTTGAACGGCTTTCACGTTTTTGATTTGAACGGCCAAACGGCGCGGCGAGGCGTAGGCGGTATATTCGGCTGCGCCGTCAATCAGTTGCGCTTTTTCCAAGCCTTCGGCAACAGAAGCGGCGAAGTGGTTGCCTAAATTATTCAGGGCTTTGGGGGGAAGTTCTTCGGTAAGGAGTTCGATTAAAAGGGTTTGGGTTGTCATGCGGGTTTCTTTCGATTTTTTGTTTTGTACCAATCGGTTTGTCTCATTCAAGATTTAGGGGCAGGCCGTCTGAAAGCGGAGCGGGAATGATTATGCGGCATTCGTTACGCCGTTTCCGGACGCTTGCTCAACTCGGCATAGTAGCCTTGTTTTTCCAATAATTCTTTATGCGTTCCTTCTTCAATGATGCGGCCGTCGCTCATCACGATAATGCGGTCGGACTGCTCGATGGTGGTCAGGCGGTGGGCGACGATGATGCTGGTCCGGCCGTGCATCAGGCGTTCCAATGCTTGCTGAACCAGCCGTTCGGATTCATTATCCAGCGCGCTGGTAGCTTCGTCGAGCAGCAGGATGGGTGCGTCTTTAAGGATGGCGCGTGCAATGGAAACACGCTGCCGTTGGCCGCCTGAAAGTTTGTGGCCGTTCGCACCGATTTCCATGTCCCACCCTTGCGGGTTTTGCCGGACAAAATCCCACAAGTTAGCGGCTTTCAGCGCGCGCTCCACCGAATCGGCATCGGCATTGGGGCAACCGTAAAGCACGTTATTATACAGGGTATCGTCAAATAGAAATACATCTTGGGATACCAAGGCAAACTGTTTGCGCAGGCTTTCCAAGGTCAAATCGCCGATGTCGATGCCGTCAAGCGAGATGCGGCCGGATTCGGGCGTAATGAAGCGCGGCAATAGGTTGATGGCCGTGGTTTTCCCGCTGCCGGAACGGCCGACCAGGGCGACTTTTTTCCCCGGCCGGATATGGAGCGTGAAATCGTCCAAGGCTTTGTTTTCCTGCCCGGGATAACGCACATCGATGTGCTCGAAACGGATGCTGCCTTTTGCGGTCTCGATGGTTTGCGTACCGTTGTCGGCTTCGTTTTCCGTATCGAGGAAGGCATATACGTTGTCGGCGGCGATGAACATGGCCTGCATGGGAATCCCGATGTTAGACAAGTTTTTAATCGGGCTCACCATTTGCAGCATGGCAATGATAAATGCCATGAACTCGCCGATGGTGGTCGCCCCGCTGCGGCTCTGCCACAAGGCGATGAAGATGACGACGGCTAATGCGGCTGAAGCAATGAACTCGCTGATGGGCGAACGGGCGGAGGAAGCCTGCGCGATTTTTTTGTTGATGCGGGTAATTTTTTGGTTTACCGCCGTAAAGCGGTCGAGAGCGTTTTGATAACCGCCGAACAATTTGACGATGCGGTGGCCCTGATGCAGTTCGTTAATGACTGTGGTCAGCTCCGCCATGCTGGTTTGTGCGCCGATTTGCGGTTCTTTCAGCCGGTTTCGGTAGTAGCGCGACAATCCCAGCAGCAACGGGAACATGACGACCACCACCAAGCTCAACTGCCAGTTGAGATACAGCAGGACACACACCAAACCGGCCACAATCAGGCTGTCCCGGGTAACGGTGATGAAAACATCGGAGGCATTGGAAATGGCGATATTGGCCTGAACCAAAAAACGGCTGGAAATGTTGCCCGAAGATTCGGCCTGCTGTTTTTCGGACGACAAGTGCAGCATTTTGTCGAACATGTCCTGCCGCAGGTGTTTAATCGCCTCTATGCCGACCCAGGAAAGCAGATAGCCGCTGGAAAAGCGGCCGATGCCGCGCAAGGCTACCAACACCAGCAGAAACAAAGGCACAGCCCAGATTTTCTGTTCCGTCCCCCAAATCAGGTAGTTCATTTTGTCTTTGAAGGCAATCAGTGCGCCGTACCAATGCGCCGCCTCGCCGGACACGGGTGCGGCCTGCGGCGCGGCAAAACCCTGATTGACCAAAGGGGCGATAAAGGCGGCAAGGTAGCTTTCCGTAGCCGCCACCACCATAATGGCCAGCAAAGCCCAGACAATGCGGATTTTGTAGGGTGCGAGGTATTTCAGCAGCCGCATAAAATTGCGGGTGTCTTTTTTATTGAACAGGCTGAAGTTTGTTTGTTCTGTCATTGGTTTCCGATTGGGATGTGTTGCCTCGGTTTTATTTTTTCAGACGGCCTCCGAAGGCCGTCTGAAAATCGGCGCGGCCGGATTCGGCAAGGCGGATTATGCCACAAGCCGCCCTCTTCCGCCTTGGTGCGGCACGCTTCACACCTGCCGATCAAACCCCGGCGGCATACTGCCGCAGCAGTTCGCGGAATTGCTCGCCGGTTTCGGGGTGTTTCAAACCGTAGGCGACGGTGGCTTCGAGATAGCCGAGTTTACTGCCGCAGTCGTAGCGTTTGCCTTCAAAAGCATGGGCGAGGACGAACTCGTGGTCCAGCAGGCGGGCAATGCCGTCGGTCAGTTGGATTTCGTTGCCTGCGCCGCGCGGCAAATTGGTCAGAAGGTTGAAGATGCGCGGGGTCAGGATGTAGCGGCCGACAACGGCCAGGTTGGAGGGTGCTTCTTCGGGCTTCGGTTTTTCGACGATATTGGTAATCCGCTGGAAGTTTTTCAGTTTTTCCACTTCGACAATGCCGTACGAGCCGGTTTGCGACGGATCGACGGTTTCCACCCCCAGTACGCTGTTGCCGCTTTGATTGTAAACTTCGACCATCTGTTTCAGCGCACCTTTGGGCGCATCAATCAAATCGTCGGCAAGGATGACGGCGAACGGCTCGTCGCCCACCGCCGCACGGGCGCACAATACGGCGTGTCCCAAGCCCAATGCTTCGGTTTGACGGATGTAAAGGCAGGTGATATTCGGCGGCAGGATGTCGCGGACGTGTTCCAACAGTTTGTCTTTATGGCGCATTTCCAATTCGGTCTCCAGCTCGTAGGCTTTATCGAAATGGTCTTCGATGCTGCGTTTGTTGCGGCCGGTGATGAATATCATTTCCGTGCAGCCCGCTTCCACCGCTTCTTCCACCGCATATTGAATCAACGGCTTATCGACGATAGGCAGCATTTCTTTCGGGCTGGCCTTGGTGGCGGGCAGGAAGCGCGTACCCATGCCTGCAACGGGGAAAACGGCTTTTTTAATCGGTTTCATCACATTTCCTTTTTCAGACGGCCTTCTTGAAGCCGCCGATTCTACCTTCCGGCAGGGCAGGCTTTCAACCGACAAAGGCCGTCTGAAAATCTGCTTTCAGACGGCCTCTATGATTGATCGGCTATTTATTCAGTTTATCCAACAGCTTGCCTAGAAGCCGTTGCAGCTCACGGTGGTCTTTTTCGCTGAAGCCCGCCCACAGGCCGCTGCGTTTTTCGTTCAACATCGGCTGTATCTGCTTGATGAGCTTTTCGCCTTCCTTGGTCAGGCTCAGCACGATTTGACGGCGGTCGTATTCGTTGATGCGGCGGGTTACCCATTTGTTGGCCACCATTTCGTCCGACAGGCGGGTGGCACTGGTGCGGGTCAGGTTCAGAATGTCGCTGAGGCGGGAAGGCATGATTTCCTGATCGGGGCTGAGGTATACCGCCAACAGCGACAACCACATGTTTTCATTGATGCCCGTGCCTTTCAGGCATTGGTTGAGGTTTTCGCTCATCGATTCGGCGGTCAGCCGCACAAGGCGTGCCGTCAGGGCTTCCTGCAAGGGGTATTCCGGCAGTTTTTCCGCCAACGAGGTTAATTGTTCGGTTACTTCGGTACGTGAAAAGTTCATGCTGCTTCCATTCTTTCCGGTTGATTTCATTGCAGACGCAGCCTGCAATTAGTAGGAATCCGTATAGTAAACTGAGTAACTTGCAGCATGGCTGATTGTCGGATAATCGGTTATATCAATCGGTCAAACGGTTGTATTTTTCAGACGGCCTACCTATTCCGCCCCCTCTTTCCGCGTTTGGCGTTCAAACTCTGCCAAAGACATATCCATGCTTTCCAAACCCGGGGTCAGGATGCGCGAAACGGCCTCGCCCACGGCATCCTGCGCGGTACGGGCGGGACGGTAGACGAAAAGTTTGAACAGTTCGCCCAACCCGATATGCTCGGCATTGGTTTTCAGCACCCAGCCGTGCTGCCCTTGGTAAACATAGCCGTGCCGCGCCAATTTTTCCAAAAGGTCGCCCAATTCGTCGTAGCCCATATTGATGCGGCTGCGGAAATCCTTAACGCGCAGGGTCAGGCCGTCGTTTTGCGCCCGATAGAGCATCAGCAGGATTTTCAATACGTCGTCGAAACGGCCGTGCGCGCCGAACGAGCGGCGGAATGCGTCGTCCTGCCAATAGGAAAGCGAAGCGGTCAGCACCGCACCGGTGAGCAGCAGCATCCACAGCAGGTTCAGCCAGATGAGGAATACGGGGATGGCGGCAAACGCGCCGTAAATCAATGTATAGCTGTTGAACGTGCCGACATACCAGCCAAACCCGCGCTGAGCCAAATCGAGCAGCACGGCGGTCAGTGCGGCACCGATCAGCGCGTGGCGGGCGGGCACATAGCGGTTGGGCACCACGCGGTACAGCAGCCACAGCGCGGCGGCGTTCATCACCAGCCCACCGGCCGTTTTGATGCCGTCTGAAAGGCGCGTATCTTGATTCGCCCACTCCTGATGCCGCAGCAGCAGCTCCCATACCGATAATCCCGCGCCGACGGCCAGCGGTGCAAAGGTCAGCAGCATCCAGTACACCAAAAACTGCGTCCACAGCGGACGGCGGTTCTGCGCGCGCCAAATGCGGTTGAAGGTTTGGTCTATCGTGCGGATCAGCATCACGGCGGTAACGCCGAGGAACACGATACCGATGGCGGTCAGATTGCCGGCGTTGCTTTGAAACGTCGCCAGATAACCGCGCACCGCATCCGCGCCCTGCGGCACCAAATAACCGTCTATCAGCTCAATAACCGACGACGACAGATCGTCGAACACCGGAAAGGCCGACAAAATAACCAGTGCGACGGTCAGCACCGGCACCAGCGCCAACAGCGAAGTAAACGTCAGGCTGGCCGACACCTGCGGCACGTCCACCTCGTTAAACCGTTGGTAAAGAAAGCGGGCAAACCCGAACAGGCGCGACTCGCGCACGGCTTGCCATGATGGTTGTTTCAGCATATTCTGCCTTCGTCCGCCTGTTTTCAGACGGCCTCCGAAGCACGCAGAGGCCGTCTGAAAATGAATTTTCCGACATTATCCAAACATTTCTTCAATCATTCTAACGGAAAGCCACCATGAACCCAACTCCCCTCCCCCTGCTGGTTTTGTACTATTCGCAAAACGGCGGCACGCAAAACCTTGCCCGCCACATCGCACGCGGCATCGACAGCGTTGCCGGTTGCGAAGCCGTCGTCCGCACCGTACCGAAAGTCTCCGCCGTCTGCGAAGCGGTGGAAAACGACATCCCCGACGACGGTGCGCCCTACTGCACGCCGGAAGAACTGAAAAACTGCGCCGGACTGGCCTTGGGCAGCCCCGTCCGCTTCGGCAACATGGCGGCGGCCGTGAAATACTTCCTCGACGGCACCATCCCGCACTGGCTTTCCGGCCACTTAATCGGCAAACCCGCCACCGTCTTCGCCAGCGGTGCCGGCCTGCACGGCGGGCAGGAATCCACCCTGCTGAGCATGATGCTGCCGCTGCTGCACCACGGCATGATTATCTCCGGCATCCCGTTCTCCGAAGCCGCCCTCAACGAAACCCGCAGCGGCGGCACGCCCTACGGCGCAAGCCACGTCGCCGGACACGACGGCAACCCCGCCCTGACCACCGAAGAAGAAACGCTGGCCTTCGCGCAAGGCCAACGGCTGGCCCGGCTGGCACTGCAACTCAACCGCCTGTAACCCCGCCCTCAACAAACAGGCCGTCTGAAAAACCGTCCGCAAGGTTTTCAGACGGCCTTTCGCATCCTGAGACCTTTGCAAAAAAGCCCTTCCTTCGACAGCCGGAACCCAAACACAGGTTTTCGGCTGTTTCCGCCCCCAATACCTCCTGATTTTACCCAAATACCCCCTTAATCCTCCCCGGACGCCCCATAATAAGGCATCCGGGCCGCCTTTTAGGCGGCAA
>ERZ772962.367-NODE-367-length-24798-cov-17.238653_pt1 | contig 24798 bp, 20 predicted proteins | sample MGYA00580676_ERZ772962 | MGnify/ENA primary metagenome ERZ772962 (study PRJEB29015, sample SAMEA2738049) | human oral metagenome | biome: human oral; feature: human-associated habitat; material: saliva | place: China | collected 2230 ...
CCAAACTACTTAAGCTGCCGCGCAGGGGGCTGGTAAGTGAGACCAAACGCAGACTGCACCGTATTATTATCACAGCCGTAGTGTTGGCAGTGATGATTCCGAGCGGATATATGGCATCGGGACTAGTGCGTCAGGAGCTGTTTAATACCAAAGCCAACAATGCCATCGCCGCTGCACAACAGCAGGAAGGTTTTTTCGTGCTGCGTAAAATGGTGAACTACAAAGAACGTGCAGTCGGGCTGATTGTCAACGGAACAGGGAATGCCGAGAAAATTACCACTCTGCTGGTCACAAATCTGAAAGCGGCAGGTATAAAAGAACCGCAAGTGAAAGTAGTCTATGCGGGGGGCAGTGACACCAAAATTGAAGAACTGCTGGCAAGCCATAACAACTCGGTGCAGTTACAGAACAAGCTGGAAGAGCAGCAGGCCTACATCGATACCGTGCTGGCGGGCAAAACCACCAGTCCCGAAGACGTAGCAGTACTGAGGGAAATCAAAGCCCAATATCCGGAAGCCGAAAAAATCGTTGTTGGGCGCGGTTTGGTTTGGGAAAAAGCACAAACTGCACCCGCTACGCAGGAGCAGCCTGAGAGAGTTCAAAGCGAAGAAGCGGACGCAAGTAACAATATTGTTGTCTCCCTCGAATTCGACCAACCTCTGCCCGCCAAAGACCGCGAACGGTTACAGGCGTGGTTGAACCAGCGTTATGAAGGTACAGCGGTGCGTTTGTTGATCAATACCAAAATGTTAGACCAATAGGTCATTCCACAAAATATTTCGCCTGAACCCCGGAGGCTATCTAGAACTTTTCAGGTAGCCTCCCCTAGTGTGAATTATGAATGACGAAACCCGCCCGCTACTACAAAAAGGCCGTCTGAAACTTAAACCCATACGGTTTTATATATTGATGCCGCGCAAACCTTATCCCACGATTTTCAGGTAGCCTTCCAAGCCGTCTGAAAGGCTACCTGAAGCCTACCCCGCACCCCCATCTTTTAAGGAGACCAAACATGACCCAATCCTGCGATATCGCCATCATCGGCGCCGGCCCCTCCGGCGCAGTCGCCGCCGCCCTGCTGCTCAAACACGGTTTTTCCGTGTGCGTGCTCGAAAAACAGCATTTCCCCCGCTTCGTGATCGGCGAAAGCCTGTTGCCGCACTGCATGGAATTCATCGAAGAAGCCGGCTTCCTGCCCGCCGTCGAAGCCGAAAAGCGCTTCCAGTTTAAAAACGGCGCCGCCTTTACCTGGGGCAGCCGCTACACCTACTTCGACTTCACCGACAAATTCACCGCCGGCCCCGGCACCACCTTCCAGGTACGCCGCGAGATTTTCGACAAGATCCTGATCGACGAAGCCGCCAAGCAGGGTGCCGACGTGCGCTTCGGCCACGCCGTTACCGCCTTCGACAACAGCGGCGACACCGCCCGCCTCAGCGTGGAAACCGACAACGGCGAAGCCTACGAACTTACCGCCCGCTTCGTGCTCGACGCCAGCGGCTACGGACGCGTCCTCCCCCGCCTGCTCGACCTCGACACCCCGTCCGACCTGCCCATGCGCGAAGCCCACTTCACCCACATCGACGACAACATCGCCGACCCCGATTTCGACCGCAGCAAAATCCTCATCTCCACCCATCCGGTGCACCGCGACGTATGGCTCTGGCTCATCCCCTTCGGCGACAACCGCTGCTCCATCGGCGTGGTCGGCCTGCCCGAACGCTTCGCCGGACTGGGCGATTCCGAAGCCATCCTGCGCCGCTACGCCGCCGAAATCCCCATGCTCGCGCGCGTGTTGGGCAACGCCCAATGGGAAAACGACTTCCCCTTCCGCCACATCAAAGGCTATTCCGCCAACGTCAAAACCCTGCACGGCCGCCACTTCGCCCTCTTGGGCAACGCCGCCGAATTCCTTGACCCCGTCTTCTCCTCCGGCGTCACCATCGCCATGCACTCGGCCAAACTCGCCGCCGACCTGCTCGCCCGCCAGCTCAAAGGCCAAGAAGCCGATTGGCAGCGCGAATTTGCCGAACCGCTGATGACGGGCGTAAACGCCTTCCGCACCTATGTGAACGGCTGGTATGACGGCAGCTTCCAAGACGCCATCTACGCCCCAAACCGCAACCCCGAAATCAGCCGCATGATCAGCTCCATCCTCGCCGGCTACGCCTGGGATACCAACAATCCCTACGTGGAAAAACCCGAACGCCGCCTCAAAGCCCTGGCCGAAACCGTGGGCGTGCAGCAATATCAATAAAAACCTTATTCCTGCCGGCATCAGGCGGTATTGCCGCGCGGCCCGATGCCCCGCATTTGTTTCAAACCTGTTCCGTCAAGATTTCAGACGGCCTCAAAGGCCGTCTGAAAACCCCAGAAAGGCAGAAACCATGAAACCCAAATCCCTCTACCGCGCCGCCCTGCTCGAATACCTCTATTGTGCCTCTTTTACCGTCGATCCTGCCGAAGCACGCGCCGCCTATCGCAGCTACCGCCAATTCGCCAAAAAAGACTGCCCTGACGGCTGGTTAGGCCTCGGCCGCGCCCGCCAGTACGGCTATGGCGCGAAGCCGAACCGAGCCAAGGCCGAAAAATACTACCGCCGCGCCGCCAAACTCGGCCACGCCGAAGCACAGGAGGCCCTCGGCTGCCTATACGAATTTGCCGAAAAGCCCGACTATCGGCGCGCCCGCAAATGGTACGCCCGCGCTGCCGCCCAACGCAGCAGCGACGCCCCCGATGCCGCCTACCGCCTCGGTTATCTATATGAAAAAGGTCTCGGCGGCAAAAAAGAAATTCAAACAGCCTATCGGCTCTACCGCCGCGCCGCCCAAAACGGGCACGCCGATGCCCAACGCGCCCTCGGCTACCTGTACGAAAAAGGCCTCGGCCTGCCACAAAACCATGCCAAAGCCCGTAAATGGTACACCCGCGCCGCCCTGCAGGCCGATGCCACCGCCTGCAACAACCTAGGCTTCCTCTACTACAACGGCAAAGGCATGCGCCGCAGCAAAAAACTGGCGAAAAAATGGTACAAACTCGCCGCCCGCGCGGGCAGCATCATTGCGTTATCAAACCTAGGCGGTCTCTATGAAGACGCAGGCCGTCTGAAAAAAGCCGTCCGCTACTACCGCCGTGCCGCCGAGGCAGGCAACAAATATGCCGCCAAGCAATTGAAGCGGCTGGATAAGTAATCACCGGCCGTTTTCAGACGGCCTTTTTGTAGAAGGCCGTCTGAAAACAAAAAATCGGCAGGTACAGGTAGGATTTTGTCATCCAGCCTGCTCCTGCCGATTGCCGATTAAGGGGATTACAGCCGCCAGTTCAGTTTGAACATGATATTGCGCGGCATTCCGTAAAAATTGTAAGTACCGTTGCTGCGGTTGGCGTTGTTTTCAAAATAACGCTTATTCGACAGGTTGTTGCCAATCAGGCTCAAACGGATGCGGTCGGTCGGCGCGTATTGCACATCGGCATGCCACAAGGTGTAGCCGCCCTGCTTGAGGTTGGGCTGGTCGTGCAGGTTACCGGTGCGGCTTTGCACGTTCATACCTGCGCCTATGCTCCAACGGCGTGCGGTGCCGGGCAGCCGGTAATTGGTGTAGAGCCGGAAAATATTGCGCGGCGTGTGCTGGCTGTATCTCTGCCCTGCTTGGTAGTCTTCGTCATCATTGCGGTATTTGCTGTCGTTGTAGGTGTAGCCGGCAAACAGTTTCCAGTTATCGGTCAGATTGCCGGAAATTTCCGCATCCAAGCCTCGGCTGACCACGCGGCCGGTGTTGATATAGTAGCCGTTGCCCATGCCGTCATCACCGCCATAAACGGCGCGGTTTTTCTGATCGATTTGGAACAAGGCGACGGCAGTGTTCAGGCGTTTGTTGTTCCAAGCGGATTTCCAGCCGATTTCGTAGTTGGTGCCGATAACGGGCGGCAAATCACTGCCGTTGGCATCTTTATATTCGAGCTGCGGTTTGAAAATCGAGGTGTAGCTGGCATACAGGCTGTGATGCGGCGTTACATCCCAGGTAATACCCAAATAGGGCACGAAACGATTGCGGTTAATGCGGCGTGTCATACTCTCCAAAGGAGCAGGGTTGGCCGGGTCGATTATGTCATCGGTGTTTTGCCGATAACGCCAACGGGTGTAGCGGAAACCGGCCAGCAGGTGCAGTTTGTCGGTCGGATTAAAGCGGATGCCGGCACTGACGGCATGGGAACGGGTATGCTCATCGGTGTGTCGGTGGATGGGGTTGAAGCGGTAATCCAAATCGGCCAGCTTGCTCCAATCGGGGCGCGGGATAACGGAACCGTCAAACGGATCCAGCGGGAAATCTCGGCTCAAGTTAGGGTCGCACCAGTTCGGCCAGCCGCGCGATGCGCAAAACTGGTTCCAAGAGTCGGACGGGTCTGCCCACAAATTCCAATGCTGCATGGTTTCGGAGTCGGTACGCCGTTTGTTGTAGCTGTATGTGGCGAACACGTCGTGTTGGCGTCCCAATACCTCAAAGCGGCCGGCCAGCTTGCCTTGCGCCGTCCATTGCGCAGTTTTGTTGTCGGCAAGGCGGTTGCCGCTGCCCCAAATGGTGCCGCTGCTGTTTTGCCAGCTCGGACCGCTGCTGAGCGCGGCATACTCCCGAAATGCCGTGTCGCGGCGATAATCGACCAAGCCGATAGCCCGCCAGTTATCGTTGAAATCGTACCGCAGCTCCGAAAATAAATTGAATTTGGTGAAGCGGCTGTTGTTCCACGGCGCGCCGGAATAAGCATTGCGCGGCAGATGCAGCGGATGATCCTCGCTGCCTGCAGGCAGGCCGTACACATCCGGCACCGCATGGCGGTTTTGATACAGGCTGCCCACCGTCCAAACTGCTTTTTCGCCCAAATCGAAATCAAGCACGCCGTACACCACGTTTTGCCGGCTATTGACGCGGTCGATGAAAGAACCAGACTTTTCCCATGCGCCCAACAAACGGCCGCGCACCGTGTGGCTGCTGTTGAGGCTGCCGGAAACATCCAATTCGCCGCGGTAAGTGTCGAAACGCCCCGCACTCACGCTGCCTTGTATCTGCCGTGCAGAAGTCGGCCGTTTGCGTACCGCATTGATGGTTCCGCCCGGCTCGCCGTTGGCCTGCGTCAAACCGGTGGCACCGCGCACCACTTCGATGTGGTCGTACACCGACAAATCGGTCTGACTCTCAGCATTGAGGATGGTTTCGCCCACATAGCTGGAAACATTGGAAGAAACGCCGTCTTCTTCTATTTGGTCGATATAGAAACCGCGCGACATGAAGCGCGAGCGGTCGGAATCGCGCACAACGGTAACGCCCGTAGTGGCCTTCAGTGCATCTTCCAAACGGGTAATGCCCTGCCCTTCAATCTGGGTTTTGGTAATGACACTGACCGACTGCGGCGTTTCCTTGGGCGATAAAGCCAAACCCGTGGTGGTACGCATGGCGGAGGTGGTGAACGAATCTCGGTTTTCGGTACGCGTGCTGCGGTTTACCGCCTGCACATAAACATCTTCCAATGCCCCCGACACTTCAACTTCATCGGCAGCCGCCACCGTATGTGTGCCCAACAGCATGGAAGCAATCAGGCTCATGCGAAATCCCGAACGGTTCATTTCTTCACCTTCCCTTTTCATAGATTAAATTAAATTAACCTTTCTATTCTATCGGCGAAGGGGAAATACACTTATCGGCAAAACGGCGTAATCCCAAAGCACCAAGCAAAAAAGCCTGAAACAAGGGTACCGCCACCGCGCCGCCCCTCTGCTTTCCATTTGTTTTAATGACATTAAACTTTCAGAAAAATATGCTTTTGCTTGACGAAAACCCGCCCCCTACTTCATACAGACTACACTTTCAGACGGCCTTTTTGTAGAAGGCCGTCTGAAAGCCCGCCATCAAGACACCCATCCCCGACAATCCACTCCCGCCCCGCTTCGTCTATAATCCCACCCCATCCCCATTCCGCAAAGGCTGCCTGAAATGACCTTCCCCAAGCTTCTCGTCCCCATCGTTGCCGCGCTGCTGCTTGCCGCCTGCGGTGCCACTTTCGCACCGCAGGATTTGCCGCATCTGGCGGCGGGCGAGAGCCGCCGTTTCAAGCTGGAGCGGCTGGATGAAACCGGCGTGGCGGAGCAGGTGTCGCTGTTGGTGGTGCAGGGCGAGGCGGGCGGGCAGTCGCGCTGGATTCAAACCGATGCGTTCGGTGCGCCGCTGGCGCGTTTGCTGGCCACGCAAAGCGGCTGGCGGCGCGACGGTTTTGTGCCGCCGAACCATGCCGCGCAGGCAGTGTTCACGGCAATGTTCCCGCTGTTGGAAAACGGTTTTTCAGACGGCCGGCCGCGCGAGTTGGAAGGCGGCGGGGCGAAATGGCGGCTGACGCCTTTGGGAGAGAGCGATGAATAAGGCACGGGCATACCTCGGCCGGCCGGGTTTGGTGTCGGCTTTGGGCAGCGGTTTGGCGGAGCATTTGGATGGCCTGTTGAGGCCGTCTGAAAACAGCCCGCTCACGTTTTCCAGCGAATGGGTGAAGGGCAAAAACCGTGCTTTTGGCGCGGTAAACCGGCCGTTGCGCCCGTTCCCCGACCATCTGCCCGCCGAACACCGCAGCCGCAACAATCAATTGCTGTGGGACGCTTTGGCGCAAATCGAGCCGCAGATTCAGGCAGCCCTAAGCCGCTACGGCGCAGACAGAATCGGCGTGGTCATCGGCACGTCGGTAGGCGGTGCGGATGAGAATATCCCGCTGTTCCAGCACGTTGCAAACGGCGGCGGTTGGGCGGACATTCCGTTCAAACAGCAGGCGCAACTGCTTTCCTCGCCCGCCGATTTTGCCGCGGCGGCGTACGGCCTGCGGGGCGCGTGTTACGGCGTGTCCACCGCCTGCACGTCCGGCGCGCGGGCGCTCATCAGCGCGGCGCGGCTGCTGCGGCTGGGCGTGTGCGATGCCGTGTTGTGCGGCGGCGTGGACACGCTCTCGCCGCTCACCATCAACGGTTTCGCCTCGCTGGAAGTGCTGTCCGACGGCATGGCCAACCCGTTTTCGCGCAACCGCAACGGCATCAACATCGGCGAAGCCGCCGCCGTATTCGTGATGACCCGCGAAGATAACGGCGACGCCCTGCCGCTCTTGGGCTACGGCGCCAGCAGCGACGCACACCACATGTCTTCCCCCCGCCCCGACGGCCTCGGCGCAGCGCAGGCTTTTCAGGTAGCCCTAAACCATGCGGGCTTGCCGCCCGAAAGCATCGGCTGGATCAATCTGCACGGCACCGGCACACTGCTCAACGACGGCATGGAAAGCCGCGCCGTGGCCGAAGTGTTCGGCAGCCAAACCGCCGCCACTTCCACCAAACCGCTCACCGGCCACACCCTCGGCGCAGCCGGCGCGCTCGAAGCCGCCTTCGTATGGGGCATCGCCAGCCGCCGCGACAACCCCGACGGCAGCCTGCCGCCCCAACTGTGGGACGGCCAAACCGACCCCGAACTGCCCTCAATCGCGCTCACCGTTTCAAGCAGCCGCTGGCCGCAGGGGCGGCGCATCGGCGCGAGTTCGTCGTTTGCCTTCGGCGGCAACAACAGCGTCCTCATCATCGGAGAAGAACATGCCCCAATGTCCGATTAAACAACCCGCCGCCCTCCTGCCGCACAGCGGCCGCATGGTGCTGCTGGACGAAGTTTTATCCTACGACGACAACAACCTGCACGCCGTCTGCACCATCCGGCCCGACTGCATCCTGCTTCCCGACGGCGCAAACGCCCTACCCGGCTGGCTCGGCCTCGAAATCATGGCGCAAGGCGTGGGCGCATGGGCGGGCGCACACGCACTGGACGCAGGCCGCCCCGTGCAGCTCGGCTTCCTGCTCGGCACCCGCAAACTCACCTTCGGGCTACCTGAAATCCCCGTCGGCACCGTGCTCGACGTACAAATCACCCTGTCCTGGCAAGACAACGCCACCAACATGGGCGTGTTCGACTGCACCCTCGCCTGCCGCACCCCGCCCCCGGGCCGCGACGACCTCGCCCCCGGCACACTGCTCCTCTCCGGCGCACTCAATGTATTCAGCCCCACCAGCCGCGAGGCTTTGGACGCGATTTTAGGCAGATAAGTTTCAGGCAGCCTTAAGGCCGTCTGAAAGGCTACCTGAAAGCATGGTTTGCTACGAAGCTGCAACATGAATGAAGCAAAGCGGGTTTGAAGCCCGCCGTTGGCACTGCCGTATTCCCGTTTTCAGACGGCCTCAAACCTCTCCCAGGCTACCTGAAACCCACGCTTGCCAACACGCCCCCATCGGAATACACCCATGGAAACGTATTTCTACAATAAAAACATCAACCTCATCGAAGTCCAGCCCGCATTTATCCACACCGCCATGCGGCAGGCCAAGCGTTACCGTTGCGGCATTCGGATTTTGAGCCAGCCGACGGTTGCCATCAACCCGCCACCCGCGCCGAAACACGCCGTGGTGGATTTTGCCGATTTGGCCGCCTATCCCGAACTGCCGTATCTCCAAATCGGACACGATCTCGAGTCGCCCGAATTCATCAATACGGATGCCCTATACCGCTTCGAGCAATTGGACACCCTGGTCATCGGACAGCCAATCGACATCGACCTCTCCCAACTGCCCGCGCTCAAAGACTTAAGGCTGGACTACCACAAAAAATCCGAAATATCGGGCAATGCACCCGTTTGGAACGTTTATACCTATGGTCTTACAAAGGCAAAGACTTAACTGAATTCCAAAACCTGACGCGGCTGAAAGATTTATTGCTGGTGCGCCCCTCCGTGTGCACATTAAACGGCATCGAAAACCTCACCTCCTTGGAAACAATCGACATCAACTATGCCCGCAGCCTGAACGACGTATCTGCCCTGCACCGGTTGCAAGCAATACACCAAGTCAGAAATATTAGGCTGCCGGAAAAGTTTCATGACGAGGGGTTTTGGCAGCAATAGAAAGTAAAAAAATGGTGGGATAGTGATACGGATAATCGGCTTTCAGACGGCCTCAAGCCGCCACAGGCTACCTGAAAACAGAATTTCAATGCCAGCCAAATATGAAACGGCAACGAAATGCCAAAACAGCCGCCTAGCCATTCCGACAAATCCGGTTCGCAGGTACAATCCGCGTGCTGCGCATCCCATCCCAACACAGCCCAAACTTCAGCTTGGTGGAAACTTGCCGCGCTTTGTTTTCAGGTAGCCTTCACCTCAGCATAGGCCGCCGCCAACCCATATCAAAGGACCCCATCATGACCCAAACCATCCTCATCACCGGCTCCACCCGCGGCATCGGCCGTGCGACCGCTTTGGCCTTGGCAAAAGACGGCTTCGACATTGTGGTGCACGGCCGCAGCCGCATGGCGGATGCCGAAGCGGTGGCGGAACAAATCCGCGCGCTGGGGCGGCAGGCACGGGTATTGCAGTTTGACGTGGCCGACCGCGCCGAATGCCGCCGCGTGTTGGAAGCGGATATTGAAGCGCATGGCGCGTATTACGGCGTGGTGCTGAATGCGGGGCTCACGCGCGACAATGCCTTCCCCGCGCTGGAAGACGAGGATTGGGACCGCGTATTGCGCACCAATCTGGACGGCTTCTACAACGTGCTGCACCCACTCATCATGCCGATGATCCGCCGCCGCGCGCCGGGGCGGATTGTGTGCATGGCCTCCGTGTCCGGTCTGGTCGGCAACCGCGGGCAGGTGAACTACAGCGCGTCGAAGGCGGGGCTGATCGGGGCGGCCAAGGCTTTGGCGGTGGAGCTAGCCAAACGCAAGATTACTGTCAACTGCGTTGCCCCCGGCCTGATTGATACGGAAATTTTGGATGAAAACGTGCCGGTGGAAGAAATTTTGAAAGCCATTCCGGCGCAGCGCATGGGGCTGCCTGAAGAAGTGGCGCATGCCGTGCGCTTTTTAATGAGCGAACACGCCGCCTACATCACGCGGCAGGTAATTGCGGTAAACGGAGGATTGTGCTGATGAAAACAAAACGGGTGGTGATTACCGGCGTGGGCGCAGTGTGCGCCTTCGGCCGCGAATGGCACGAAATCGAAGCCGCTTTCCGCGCGGGCAAAAACGCCGTGCGCCGTATGGAAGCATGGGATGCCTTCCCCGAAATGGAAACCCGCCTCAGCGCGCCGCTACCCGCCTACGCGCCGCCCGCACATTGGACGCGCAAACAGCTGCGCAGCATGGGCCCGCTGGCGCAATACTGCACCGATGCCGCCGAACAAGCGCTGAAACAGGCAGGCTTGCTCGGCGATCCCGTTATTCGCAACGGCAGCATGGGTGTGGCCGCCGGCTCTTCCAGCGGCAGCACTGCCGACGTGCTCGACATCGGCCTGCTGCTCGCCCGCCAGCCCAACAATTTCAACGCCAACACCTATGTGCGCATGATGCCGCACACCACCGCCGCCAATGTGGCCATCTTCTTCGGCCTCACCGGCCGCCTGATTCCCACCTCCAGCGCCTGCACCTCCGGCAGCCAAGGCATAGGCTACGCCTACGAAGCCATCAAATACGGCAAAATCCCTATGATGCTGGCCGGCGGTGCCGACCAGCTCTGCCCATCCGAAGCATACGTGTTCGACAGCCTCTACGCCGCCAGCCGACGCAACGGCGAACCCGAACTCACCCCCCGGCCCTACGATGCCGCACGCGACGGCCTCGTGCTCGGCGAAGGCGGCTGCATGATGGTACTGGAAGAGTTGGAACACGCCCAAGCACGCGGCGCGCACATCATCGCCGAGATTGTCGGCTACGGTGCCAACTGCGACGGCAGCCACATCACCCGCCCCGAAATGCGCACCATGCAACGCTGCATCGAACTCGCCCTCGAAGATGCCGCCCTGCCGCCCTCCGCCGTCAGCTACGTCAGCGGCCACGGCACCGCCACCGAACAAGGCGACATCGCCGAAACTCAAGCCACCGCCGCCGTGTTCGGCCACATCCCGATCAGCTCGCAAAAAAGCTACCTCGGCCACACCCTCGGCGCTTGCGGCGCGCTCGAATCCTGGTTTGCCATCGAAATGATGCGCAGCGGCTGGTTCGCCCCCACGCTGAACCTGAACGACATCGACCCCCGCTGCGGCGGAACCGACTACCTCACCGGCTCCGGCCGACACATCGACACCGAATACGTGATGAACAACAACTTCGCCTTCGGCGGCGTGAATACCTCGCTGATATTCAAGCGTTGGTAAGGCTCGTTTGCAACTAAGAGGCTACCTGAAAACAGTTTGAAATATTTTCAGGTAGCCTTTCGTTTGTTTGTACTTACTTGGGGCAACACTACTATAAAGGCTACCTGAAACTTTCAGGTAGCCTAAATATTCAGATATAAGCTGCGTTTTATCAGCCCTCACTCCACCACAATCTCACACTCACATTCCACCTCAAAATTCAACGAATTGGCGATAAAACACAAACGATGCGCTTCGTAGTGCAGGGCTTTGGCTTGTTCGATGTGCTGCGCTTGAGTGATGGTAACCTGCGGGCGCAGCGTGGCTTTGACGAACCTGCCGGGCTGCGTGCGGCTGCCTTCGTCCATCACGGCTTCGGCGTGGTCGGTGTAGGCGGTTACGGTGATGCCGGCGGCACTGCACAGGTGCAGATACCAGAGCTTGTGGCAGGCGGAAACGGCGGCCAGCAGCATGTCTTCGGGGTTGTGGCGGTGTTCGTCGCCGCGAAAGGCAGGGTCGGACGAGCCAAGCAGGTCGGGTTTGCCAGTGATTTGGACGGTGTAATCGCGCGAATAGGCGGTGTAGGACGATGTGCCGCTGCCCAAATTGCCCGTCCATTCGACGGTGGCACGGTAGATGTGTTGTTTGCTCATAGATGTTTCCTTGTGGCTTGGTGGTTTTGCTGCGTTGAAACTGCGTTTTGATGGCAGCCTGCACGGATTATACCGAACGGGCGGCGCAGTCGAATATTCGGATTTGCCGTGCATTGATTGAATGTGCAGGCTGCTTTTTCAGACGGCCTACTGTATGGAACACGGTAAAAACCGTCTACCGACCGCGCAAATCACAGTATAATCGCCATCTTTCAGGCCGTCTGAAAAACAGGCGGATTATCGGACGGAAAACCAATTATTACAGGGAATACATCATGCAAACTCAAAAACCAACCGAGCCGCTGAGCATCAAAGAAACCATCTTCAACTGGCTGCGCTATATGTACGAACAAAAAGCGTCAGACCTCTTCATCACGGCCGAATTTCCGCCTGCCATCAAACTCGACGGCAAGCTGATCCCCATCAGCGACCGCCCGCTGACGGCAGGTACCTGCGGCGCGATTTCTCAGGCCATCATGACCGAAAAACAGCGCGAAGAATTCGAAAACACCAAAGAATGCAACTTCGCCATCAGCCTCGACGGCGTGGCACGTTTCCGTGTCAACGCCATGATTCAGCGCGGCGCGGTGGCACTCGTCATCCGCATCATCAACAGCGTGATTCCGAAAATGGACGACCTGAAACTGCCCGAAGTGCTGAAAAAAGTCTCCATGAAAAAACGCGGGCTGGTGATTTTCGTCGGCGGCACAGGCTCGGGCAAATCCACTTCACTGGCCGCCATGATCGACTACCGCAACGAAAACAGCTACGGCCACATCATCACCATTGAAGACCCGATCGAATTCGTCCATCCGCACAAAAACTGCATCGTTACCCAACGCGAAGTCGGCGTAGACACCGACAACTGGTTCGCCGCCCTGAAAAACACCCTGCGCCAAGCGCCCGACGTCATCCTCATCGGCGAGATTCGCGATCAGGAAACCATGGAATACGCCCTTGCCTTCGCCGAGACCGGCCACCTCTGCATGGCCACGCTGCACGCCAACAGTTCAAACCAGGCACTCGACCGCATCATCAACTTCTTCCCCGAAGAACGCCGCACCCAGCTTCTGACCGACCTCTCGCTCAACCTGCAAGCCTTTGTTTCGCAACGGCTGGTTCCGAAAGAAAACGGCAAAGGCCGCGTGGCCGCAGTGGAAGTGCTGTTACAGTCGCCGCTGATTTCCGACCTCATCCTGCGCGGCGAGGTGCACGGCATCAAAGACATCATGAAAAAATCCACCGACATCGGTATGCAGACCTTCGACCAAGCCTTATACGAACTGTTCGAAAGCGGCCAAATTTCCTACGCCGAAGCGATTAAAAATGCCGATTCCGCCAACGATTTGCGTTTGGCCATCCAACTGAAGAGCCGGCGCGGACAAAATGCCGGCATCGACTTCGAACTGCTGTAACCCGCGATTGAGGCCGTCTGAAAACACATTCCTACTTTTTCAGACGGCCTCTTTCCTTTCTCTCCACGTTTATCCGCCATGCATTATTTCAGCCTCCACACCGACAACGGCAGCCACATCGGCTTCCTGATTATGACCGCCGACGACGAAAACGGACAGCCGCCGCAATCGGGGCAGTTCCTCGTCAAACTGCAAAGCGAAACACCGCCGCCCGCCGACATTGCCCGCCTGCTCGAACCGTTTACCGACAGCGGGTCGGCCTGCCGCTGGCAAACGGAAAAAGACCATGTCGCACTTTATGGCGGCGATGGCGGCATCGAAGGCAGAATCCGCAACGAATACCTTACCCTGTCTGGAAAAACCTTCCTGCTCAACGATTTGACCGGATTGATTTAATTATGGAAAGCATGTACATCCTGGTGCCCATCAGCCTGATTCTCGGCGCCGTCATCATCTACTTCTTCTGGTGGTCGGGCAAAACCGGCCAGTTCGACGACCTCGAAGGCCCCGCCCACCGTATCCTGATGGACGACGACAACTACCACGAACCGGCAGGACAAACTCAGGCGGATACGGCCGAATCAGACGACTAAAACCAAGGAACAACCATGAAACCAAACGATTTTTCCTTTGCCAAAAGCCGCCGCTTCGCCCCGCTGTTCGGCACGCAGTTCCAAGGCGCGCTGAACGACAACCTGTTCAAAACCGCCCTGTTCGTCATGATCAGCTATCACGGCCTGGGAAAAAACAGCATCCTGCCGCCCGCGCAAATGCTGAATCTCGGCGCGCTGCTGTTCATCCTGCCCTATTTCCTCTTTTCCTCCATCTCCGGCCAACTCAGCACCCGTTACGACAAAGCGCGTTTCGCCCGCATCATCAAAATATTGGAAATCGTCATCATGGGTGTGGCGGCCTACGGTTTTTATATCCAGTCGTCCGTATTGCTTTTGGCCATGCTGTTCTGCATGGGCGCGCAGTCCACGCTGTTCGGCCCGCTGAAATACGCCATCCTGCCCGACTACCTCGAAGAAGGCGAACTGATGATGGGCAACAGCCTGATCGAGTCGGGCACCTTCATCGCCATCCTGTTCGGCCAAATCATCGGCACCGTCGTTGCCGGCGCGCCGCATTGGATTGTCATGACCCTCGTCATCCTAATCGCCGTCGGCGGCACGCTGACTTCCTTCTTCATGCCCTATGTCGGCGCGAAAAACCCGCACCAGCCGATAGACCTCAACATCTTCCGCAGCACCAAGCAGCTTTTGAAAGACACTTTCGCCCAACGCGAACTCTACACCGCCATCATCGGCATTTCATGGTTTTGGCTAATTGGCGCGGTTTATACCATCCAACTGCCCACCTTTACGCAAAAACACCTCGGCGGCAACGACAATGTCTACAACCTGATGCTTGCCCTGTTTTCCATCGGCATTGCCGCAGGCTCGATATTGTGCAGCAAACTCAGCCGCCACCGCCTGCACCTCAGGCTGGTCAGCATCGGCACCCTCGGCCTGACCGCCTCCGGCATCCTGCTGGTATGGCTCACCCACGGCAACCACTACCAAGCCGGACAATTCCAAGACATATTCGGCTTTCTGTCCAACGGTTATGCCTATCCCGTAATGGCCTGCATGATTGCCATCGGCTTCTTCGGCGGCTTTTTCTCCGTGCCGCTCTACACTTGGCTGCAAACCGCCAGCAGCGACGAATTCCGCGCCAACGCCATCGCCGCCAACAACATCATCAACGGCCTGTTTATGGTGGCCGCCGCCATCATCAGCGCGGTTTTGCTGTTCCTGTCAGACAGCATCACCCTGCTCTACCTGGCCGTTGCCGTCGGCAACCCGTTCCTGCTGGCTTATTTGATCAGGCTCGACAAACGCTTCATCCGCCGCGCGCCCTAACCTGATTTTGCATAAAGGGGTATTGAGATAAGGCCGTCTGAAAACCATATAGCGGGTGTTTTCCGGTATTCGACACCACGGAAACGCCCGTTTGTTTTTCAAGAAGAAAGGCCGTCTGAAATGAACCAATCCGCACCAGAAGACTACATCCCCTCCTTCCGCCGCCGCAAACTGAACGAACCCGGCCTGCTGCGCAAAATCGCCCGCTACGCCGCCCGCCTCGGCGCGCCGGTGGTCAAGCAGCTATACGCGCTCTACTACCTCTACCGCTCCCCCGCCACGCCGACCAAGGCGAAATGGATTATTGCCGGCGCGCTGATTTACTTCCTCAGCCCGATAGACAGCATTCCCGATATTCTGGTCCCCTTGGGCTTTACCGACGACATCGCCGTACTGGCTTTGGCCTACGCCCAAATCAAAGCCTACCTCACCGCAGACATCCTCGACCGCGCCCAAGCCGCTGCCGACGAACTGCTGCAACGCTGAACCTTCCAAGTGCCGACGGAGACCATCAGGCCGTCTGAAAACCCGTAATCAGGTTTTTCAGACGGCCTTCGATTTGCTTTCTGCAACCAAGCGGTATGGCGGGATTTTTGCCAGCTGCAAGATAATGAACCGGCAGTAATCATGTGTCTGTTATTCATCAACAGCTCTTCCGTTCAAAAACATCATCAGGCCGTCTGAAACACATTGTATAGTGGATTAAATTTAAATCAGGACAAGGCGACGAGCCGCAGACAGTACAGATGATAGTACGGCAAGGCGAGACAACGCTGTACTGGTTTAAATTTAATTCACTATACAATCTGCGGCATTTAAGCCAATCCACCCGCGATTGCGGCAAATACACAAACAAAGGCCGTCTGAAAACCGGTTTTCCGGCTTTCAGACGGCCTCAACGTATCAAAACACGACTTAGTCGCCGACACATTCCTTACATTCGCTATGCATTTCGCCGCCGATTTTCAGCTTGGCCATCACGTCGCGCAGCGCGGTTCTCAGGCCTTCTTCGATAACGGGATGATAGAACGGCATATCCAGCATCTGCGGAACGGTCATACCCGCCTGATGCGCCCAAGCCAGCAGGTGCGCCAAATGTTCGGCGGCAGGGCCGAAGATTTCCGCGCCGATGAAGCGGCCGCTGCCCTGTTCGGCATACACGCGCATATGGCCTTTGTTTACCAGCATCACGCGGCTGCGCCCCTGATTGCGGAAGGAAACTTCGCCGATGGCGACGCATTCGGGATTTTTGTAACGTTGGCGCACTTGGGCGTAACGCAGGCCGACGCTGGCAATCTGCGGATTGGTAAACACTACGCCAATGGTGCTGCGGCGCAGGCCGTTTGCGATATTCGGATAGCGTCCGGCATTGTCGCCCGCGATTTTGCCTTGGTCGCTGGCTTCATGCAGCAGCGGCAGTTGGTTGGATGCGTCGCCGGCGATGAAGATGTGCGGGATGCTGGTCTGCATGGTCAGCGGATGGGCTTTCGGCACGCCGCGTTCGTCCAATTCGATATTCAGATTTTCCAAACCGATGTTGTCGGTATTCGGACGGCGGCCGACGGCGGCCAGCAGGTATTGCGCGGTGAATGTGCCGCTTTGTCCGTCTTCGCGCCATTTGACTTCCACATTGCCTTCGCCGTTCAGGCCGACTTCGGTGTCTGCGTTCAGGTGCAGGGTCAGTTCTTCGCCGAACACGGTTTTGGCTTCTTCCAGCACCACGGGGTCGGTAATGCCGCCAATCAGGCCGCCTTTACCGAAGATTTCAACTTTTACGCCTAATCGGGAAAGTGCCTGTCCGAGTTCCAAACCGATGACGCCCGGGCCGAATACGGCGACGCTTTCAGGCAGGGTATCCCATGAAAACACGTCGTCATTGATAATCAGGCGGTCGCCCAAAACCTGCCATTGCGGCAAAACAATCGGGCGCGAACCGGTGGCGATAACGATGCGGTCGGCGCGGATTTGGGTATGGTCGTCGATTTGTACGGTGTGCTCGTCGATGAATTTGGCCGAACCCATGATGCGTTTTTCAGACGGCCACGCTTCCACGTCTTCCACCACAAACCCGACGAAGCGGTCGCGCTCAGATTTGACGCGGTTCATCACTTCTTCGCCGTTCACTGTGATGCTGTCTTTATCCAGATGAATGCCGAAGGGGTCGGTATGCAGGGCGTGATGGCGTGCTTCGGCGGCGGCAATCAGCAGCTTGGACGGCATACAGCCGACGCGGGCGCAGGTTGTGCCGAAAGCATGGTTTTCGATTAGGTAGACATTATCGGTGTATTGGCGGGCATTGCGGAATGCGCCCATGCCGGCTGTGCCGCCGCCGATGACGACGACGTCTGCTTGCAGTTGTTTCATTGCGTTTCCTTCCATATTGGTTGGCGGGGTTGCCGTCGTTATGGCGGCTTGATGTTTGGGGCTGCGTTTGGCAATATTGTCGAGGCCGCATGTTTTTTCAGACGGCCTTTTGTGATGTGTGCGTGCTTGGGTGTATTTGCGCCTTGCGCAGCCCGATAAAGATGCCGTGAGGACGGCATGATAATGAAAAGGGTTATTCGGGTAACACGGCACGGCGGGTCGGGTTACCCGAATAACCCTTGGGTTATCCGTCGGGCGGCGGTTAAACCGCCCGTTTACAGCGGAAAACTTAGTTTTTAGCCAAGTAAGCTTCCAAGTCTTCGCTGCCGCCGATGTATTGGCCGCCGATGAATACTTGCGGTGCAGTTGCTTTGCCTGTAATCGCGCGCACGGCAGTAGTGGTCGCATCTTTGCCCAAAACGATTTCTTCGTAAGCCAAGCCTTTGTCTTGCAGGGCTTTTTTGGCTTTGGCGCAGAACGGGCAGCCCGGTTTGGTGAATACGGCAACCGAAGGCTGTTCTTTCCAAGAAGGATCGATGGATTTCAGCATGGTGTCTGCATCGGATACTTCAAACGGATCGCCGTCTTTTACCGGCTCTACGAAAGCTTTTTCAATCACGCCGTCTTTAACCAGCATAGAGTAACGCCAAGAGCGGTCGCCGAAGCCCAGTTGATCTTTAGAAACCAGCATGCCCATGCCGCGTGTGAATTCGCCATTGCCGTCCGGTACGACGGTGATGTTTTCGGCTTCCTGATCGGCCAACCATGCGTTCATCACAAAAGTGTCGTTTACGGATACGCACAAAATGCTGTCCACGCCGCGTTTGAAGAATTCTTTGGCCAATTCGTTGTAGCGCGGCAGGTGGGTAGAAGAGCAAGTCGGGGTAAATGCACCGGGCAGGGAGAATACGACCACGGTTTTGCCTTTAAACAGGTCGTCGGTAGAAACGTCTACCCAAGCGTCGCCTTGGCGGGTGTGGAATACGACTGAGGGTACTTTGGTACCGACCAGTTGTTCTGAAGTTTTAATGTTGATGCTCATATCAATCTCCTAACTTAAATGGTTCAAGGGTAAATGGAATACGGGAAATGCGTCTGACCCGTGGAATTTCAATAGGTGCATTCTAAAACACCTTGCATGATTTGTATAATTTATTGTTCAAATTTTTTTAATTGCTTTATGCTATTTATTAGAATTTATTCTGCCAAAAATTCATGAATTTTACCGACTTCCCTGCCGATCGCGGCTTCAATTTTATCCTTTACCTCATACCTGTCACCCTGCGGTTTTTCAAGCGGCAAAAAGTCCACATGCACTTCTATTTCTTGCATGGAAACAATGCGCCACAATGAAACGAATAAATTGACTTCACTGAATGAAGGCTGCGTGGTCCGCCGTTTTTGACTGTCGAAATATCGCAAGGCCAAAGGCTGGATTTCGGAACCGGCATCAATTGCGGATTGAAACAAAGCCGCTTTGAACGGCAGGATGCCGTTACCGCTGGAAGTACGTGCTTCAGGGAAAAAACAGACGTTCTTCCCTTCAGTCAACGAACGGCAAATCGCTTCATTGATGATATTGATGTCTTTTCGGTTGCTCCGGTCGATAAATACCGTATCCGCATTGCGCGCCACCCGCCCGATTACCGGCCAACGGCTCAATTCCTTCATGGCGATAAAACTGCTCGGGCAGAGTGCGGTAATTGCAAAAATGTCCAACAACGATATGTGGTTGGCCACCACCAATACGCCTTTCAAGCTTTCAGACGGCCTGTTATTTGCAATCAGACGAACATTCAATATGGAAAGTGCTTCGGCACAAATAGCCGAAAATTCGGCATTCCGTTGTTCGACAGAAGCTTTGTCCAACCGCCTGATCCGCCGTACTGTTGAAAACAGCCAAAGAAGCATTTTAAACAGTCGGGAAAAGCGGGTTAAAAATGGCGTGGAATAGTCTTTCATACAAAAATGAACAATCAATAAAATACAAAACGGGTGCGATACTAAATTCAGACGGCCTATCAAGCCAGATGTTTTTCGGTTTTTTGCATAAACGGCCGTACCTGAATCCATAGCTCTGCCGCTGAAGAAATAAAACCCCTCAATCATTAGGATTGAGGGGTTTGACTTTCAGCTATTAACCGAGGAATTCAACATGTTTTTGCAATACGCTATCCAATGTTTCACCACTGGACAAACCGTTGAATGTAACGCTGTTGTTGTAAGTATGACCATCTTTACCTACACCGCTGAAGCTCAGCGTATGAGAAGCATCATCCCAAACTGCGTTGGAGAGTTTGTCTGCACTGACCACATCTGCAAAGACAACCTTATCCGAACCTGCTTGGAAATCAGTAATGACATCCTTACCACTGTTGCTGTTGGCTAAGAAGACGAATTTATCATTACCTTCTCCACCGGTTAAGGTATCGTTACCTGCACCTCCAAACAATACGTCGTTACCTGTTCCTCCATTCAAGGTATCGTTACCACCGGTAGCGCGACCATCCAAGAGCGAGCTCCAATTGCTCTGTACATAATCAAGAATCTGTTGATCGCCGGCATCACTTCCACCGTTAACAGACCATTTCAGATACTCTTTCAGAGCATTCATACCTTCACCTTCATGGTTGGCTGCAGTATAAGCAACTCCCGTATTGCCGTTGACCCAAGTAAGGTTGTCAGTGTAGATGCTGTCGCCGAAGATGACATCATCACCGGCACCACCATTGATGGTGTCGTCGGACACAGCAACATTTACTGTTTTGAGCGTACCCGATTTCAGTGCGATATCAAACTCGTTCTTATTGTTCACCACCTCTGCGTCACCCTTAGCGCCGCTATAGGTAACGTCATTCCAACCCGTACCTGTATATGTATTATACGAGTAGGAACCATCAGTAATAGAACCGCCATTTTCCATTGTGTTATCAAAGTGATTTAACACATTTTCCTGGATACCTTCAGCCAGCCCGACCGCATGTACGGAAGAAACTTTAGCCAGACCTTTAAAGCTTGCCTGAGCTGCATCAATGACTGTCTGATTAACGTAACCACCACCAACAGTGATACCTTGTTGGGTATAAGCTGTAGGTTGACCGTCGGTAATGAAATAAGTCACATTCTGGTAACCATTATTCGATACCGAATTAAACCATGCCGTTACATCTTGGAAGACGTCGTCATAGTTGGTCAGGCCGCTGGCCTTAAAGCTCATAATACTGCGAACCAGTTGATCCACATTCTCTTCAGTCAAATCGGCAATATGAACTTCCAACTTTGTCAATGAATTAAATGTAAAGAACGAAACATTTACCTTACCATCATGCCCTGCCAAATCATGTGCCAGTTTCAACAAAGCATGTTTCGCCATATTGAAATAACTTTGCCCATCACTTGACTTCAGGGTATTCATACTATTGGATTTATCCAACACAATAGCAACATTATAGTTTGCACCGGAAGTAATGACTGTTTCAATACCGCCTTTATCACCGACAAGCACATCGTCTAATTTGCTGCCATTCAAATTACCATTTGCTGTATTACCATCTACAAGAATCTTACCCTGTGGTGCACCTTCCACTGTAATTGCCAACTGGGCAGTAGAAGTGTCACCATCAGCATCCGTAATTGTATAAGTAAAGGTATCTTGAACCGTTTCATTCTCAGATAATGCCTTAACCGCAGGATTACTATTATCCAAGGTATAGGTATAGGTACCATCAGCATTCAGTTTCAATTGACCAAATTGACCGTCTTGAACTGTTTGAGTAACTAAAGTAGGAGCATCTACACCCAGGGTATCATTAGTTAATACATTCCCTGTTACTGAAGTATCACCTTCCATGATGGTATTAGCGTCATTAGCCGCCACTGGTGCCGTATCAGTAACACGTACAGTCAACAGATTCTGAGCAGTATGACCGGCCAAATCAGTTACAGATACAGTAAAGCTATCACGAATCATATTATCTGCTTTGCCAGTATGATCTTTAGCCTGACCATTTTCGCTATAGCGATACATAATAGTACCGGAAACTGCATCATAACCTGTTACTGTTAACGTACCATTTGCGGTTGTAATTACAACAGGGTTAGTTTCTGTTGCTGTAATTACTTCTCGTCCATTAACTTCAATAGAACTAAGTCCACCAGTTTCAGTCACCTTAATCTGCCCATTCACTGTTGCAGAAGATGCCTCTTCAACCGTTTCGGTTTTGCATTCAACTACAGGGGCAACTGTATCTATTACTCCACTGTCACTACTGTGGCCAATATTTCCAGCTTTATCACGCACAGAAGCCTCAACAGTATATTTACCATCTGCCAACTCTTTCGGCACATCAACTCGGTAGTCACCCACCTCATCAGTCTGAGTAGTTACGGTCTGGCTTGCGCCTTGGGCGTCGGTCACCACCAGGGTCACGGTGCTGCCCGCAGGTACGCCTTCAACGTGGCCTTTGATCAGCGGGGTGTTGTCTGTGCTGACGCCGTCCGGTGCGTCTACGGTAATCACCGGCGCGGTCGCGTCGATTTCGCCTTTGTCTTGGGCGGTGCTGCTGTTGCCAGCTGCGTCGCGCACGCTCGCGTCAACGGTGTACTCGCCGTCTGCCAAGGCACCCGGTACTTCAACTTGGTAGTCGCCGTTGGCGTCGGTTTGGGCGGTGACGGTCTGGCTTGCGCCTTGGGCGTCGGTCACCACCAGGGTCACGGTGCTGCCCGCAGGTACGCCTTCAACGTGGCCTTTGATCAGCGGGGTGTTGTCTGTGCTGACGCCGTCCGGTGCGTCTACGGTAATCACCGGCGCGGTTGTGTCAACAGAACCAGGATCTTGTGCTACTGCCTGATTTTGCGCAGGATCAATTACCACAGCATCCACAGTATAATTGCCATCTGGTAATGCTGTTGGTACCTCAACCGAGTAATTACCCTCCTCATCCACTGGCACACGAATTGTTTGCTGATTTCCTTTACTATCAGTTACAACAAGCGTCACTATAGAACCTTGAGACGCATTCGTCGTGCCTGTAATAATAGGAGTGTTATCAGTAGTATTATCAGGAGCATCAACAGTAATTGTAAGAGGTTCAATGACAGAACCAGGATCACTAGCAGCAGCACGTTGTCCGTTATCAGAATTAACAACAACAGCTGAAGCAGTATAATCACCCACAGCCAACGGATTAGGCATCCGAACTGCAAATTTACCTTCCTCATCAACCGGTATCGTTACTTCTTGGACATTACCATTGGCATCCTTAACAGTGACAGTTACCATACTACCTGGCACAGCCGTCGTTGTACCTGAGATAACAGGAGATTTATCAGTTGTTAAATCAGGAGCATTCAAACTGACAGTAAGTGCCTGATTAGCATCTCCACCTCCTTTGGAGGCAGAGGCAGCTCCCCCTATTGCTGCCAACGATGCTGCACCAGCAGCCCCCCACAGAGGACTCAACGCTCCAGCTGCGATAAGCTCACCACCTAACGCCTGGCCTGCTGCAACATCTTCGGCCAGCATTGTTACAGCCTCCTCTTGCATTGTACTTTCCGGAATATAAGGGTACATACTGCCATTTTCATGTTGCCCTACCAAGATACTTCCACTTTCCGCCGCCGCAGCATCAGCATAATATCCCTCAATAATTAAATCCGGATTAGATATATCCGTCCCTTCAAATGCGATTTCCAAATTATCGCCAACGCGTTTAGTCATAATATTCTCAGGACCAAACCCTGTTGCATCATCAATAAATTGATAATTAACTTTATTTTGGGCAGGAATACGGAGTGCTTGACCACTAGCCGTCTTAAACTGCATTGTCTCAATAGTTGATTTAGAATTATTGATATTTAATGTAATATTCTTAGACATTATTTTCACCTATTTATTAAATGTTTTATTACTACTGACTTATTTTCCCAAACCATGCACAACAATTTCTACACGACGATTTGGCTGATCGCATTCCTGCCGAGCTTTTGCATTATTCGGATACTTAACACGACAGTCAGCAATTACCAACTCCCGAGCCCCCTTACCCTCAGGTGATATCAAATGAGAAGAAACACCATTTGCCTCTAATGCTTGTTTTACCGTAGCTGCCCTTTCATAAGATAATTTATCGTTATAATCATGCCGACCTTCCGGATCTGTATGACCTATCACAGAAATACCACCAATCTGCCCTGCATTTTGCTGAATCTCTTGAGCAATGGCAGCAATCTCCTCCTTACCTTTTTGCAACATATCTTGATACGACGACTTATTAAAATAAAACAACGCGGATGCCTCCAACGTATATTTCTTCATAACAAAAGAGGAGCAATCTTGATTTGCAGATACCCTAGACAAAGTATGATTCTGGCGCTTTACTCCCTTCATTTCGCTTTCCGCCTGCTCTGGAGAAACAGCTTCCAACTCAGGGTGCCCATTCTCATTTTTAACAACCCTAAAAAATGAGACAGCCCCTTCAGGAAGATTATAGTAATTCCCTTTACTCGCCTTCTCCAAATAAGCCTTATCCCACTTAGTAAATTCAGCAAAAAAACGTTGATTTTTGGCGCATACAATTTCTTGACGATAGGCATTAGGCTGCAATGAACCCACATATTGGTTATTTGTATATATATTTACAGTAGGCCCATCAATTGCATCCACCTGGCGATAAAATACAACCGATGCCCTATCTGCCGGCACATCCGTGCTGTATCCACCATCCACAACATCAACCCATCTTTCCCTTTGACCACTGGTAGAACAACCTGCCAAGATTACAGATAAAACCAGCAGGCTAATTTTATTACACGTTTTCATTCGCCCATAAACTCCAGTTTATATAATTTAATTACTAAGTTAATATGACACCACCAGCCGACTTTCAAATGCCATGCCATATAAATTATGGCGCAGCAATAAAAAACAACCGTCAGTGGAATAAAATTATCAAATTCAATCTACTGAGCACAACTCAAAAACAACGGGCACAATTAGATTTACTTTATCCTACATGATATACGAATTTACACTCCGTTTACCCTTGGTGGAATTAAACGGCAGTTTATTACAGACAAACGGTTATTTTATAAAAATCCCTTGTAATGTTATTACCATGTTATTTAACTTCGATATTTAACATGCCGAAATCCCTGTTATCTGACAGATTTTTTGTTTTCATTTAGAATACCCCGCTTTTTCTCCCCGTCCTTATCCCATGCGCCTGACCCACATCAAACTCTCCGGCTTCAAATCTTTTACCGACCCGACC
>ERZ772962.370-NODE-370-length-24722-cov-7.048526_pt1 | contig 24722 bp, 24 predicted proteins | sample MGYA00580676_ERZ772962 | MGnify/ENA primary metagenome ERZ772962 (study PRJEB29015, sample SAMEA2738049) | human oral metagenome | biome: human oral; feature: human-associated habitat; material: saliva | place: China | collected 2230 ...
GTGCAAAACCTGTTAGCGCCCAACTCGCGCTTGCAAGGCGCGCACCACCTGGCTGCTTTCGCACCGAGGTACTTGCTGCCACAGCTGTACGGCCTTTGCTAGCTGCTCACCCCAGGGGATGCCGTGGGGGAAAAGCTCATATTCGCTAGCAATCACGGCCAAATAGTGGCTTAACAGTTGGGCGCAGGCGGCGGCGTCGTCGATAGCGCGGTGGTGACTGGCCAGCTCAATCCCACACGCCTGACAGCAACGCACCAGTGAGCGAGACGGCGTATCAATAAACGAGCGTGCCCAGTTCATAGTGCACACCTGCGGAATTTTGCGCGGCAACGCCGCCGCTCCCAGCTCCAGGCGCAAGGCGGGCAGCAAAAAACTGGCGTCAAAGCGAATATTGTGGGCCACCAGCACTCGCCCGCGCAGCAGTTCAACCAGGGCCGGGGCTAAAATGCCCAGCTCAGGGGCGTCGGTGAGATCGTCGGGAGTGATTCCATGAATGCGGGTGGGGCCCGGGTGACGGTGCGGGTTGACCAGGGAGTCCCAGCGCAGCTGCTCACGCCCGTGCGGGTCGAGCAGCACCACGCCCACCTCAATAATTGCCTCGTCTTGCGGCTCTAGTCCGGTGGTTTCTAAATCGACGACAGCGTAGCCCAAGCCGCGCGGATCGGCTTGATGGCCCAAGCTGCGCGGATTGGCTTGGTATTCCAGCCCGCACGTATCGGCTTGGTGCTGGTAGGCCCTAATGCGCTGATACAGCTCTAGGCCCTCTTGCGCTCTGCCTTGCCAGGCAGGACCGTCTTGTGGCTGGCGCCCCGCTTGCACATCTGGGGCTTCTTGCAGCTCGGTGGAGCCTTGCGGCTGGGCTTGTGAGGTGCCGGTTTGCGCTCTGCTCATAGGGCGGCGATCTGCTGGTTTAGCAGCGGCCAAAGCCGCTTGTGAACCTGGGAGAAAGGCTTAGCCCCCAAAAAAGCGGCGCTGCGCCCAGTGACTGGGTCAACCCAAATAAAGGAGCCAGCCTGGCCAAAGTGGCCAAAGGTTTGCATCGACTGGGCACTACTAAGCCAATGCGGCTGCTTAGCCCCATAAACCTCAAAACCCAGCGCAAAATCGCAAGGGTTTTGCTTGCCGTAGCCGGGCAGTACCCCGGATAGACCCGGGAAGGCCACGCTAGTAAACAGCTTGGCAGTATCCGCGCTAACCAGGGTGGGGGCGGCCAGCTCGCGCGTGAAAGCAGCCAAATCAACTGCATTACCCATCCCAGAGTGGGCCGGCGAGCCTGGAATCAAAATACTGGCCAGGCCCAGCGGCTCCAGCACGCTTAGCTCCACCCACTGATCTAGCTGGTAGCCGGTAGCCTGCTCCAGCACCTGCCCTAGCAGCTCAATGCCGCGATTAGAGTAGATACGTTTAGTGCCCGGCGCAGCTAAAACACTGTCATCATTAGGGGCCACGCCGCTGGCGTGGGCGAGCAGGTGACGCACGGTTGCCCCGGGCAGGTGCGGGCCCACTGGGGCATCTAGATCAAGCAGGGCGCGCTCATAGGCCACCGCCGCCGCCCAAGCCACCAACGGTTTAGTAACTGAGGCAAAAGCAAAATCGCTATCCACCTGACCGGCCTGGGCCAGTACTTGACCACCCTGGCTGACCACCAGCGCCGTCGGAAAATCAAAGTCAGCCAAAGCACTTAGCGAGGCGGCAGGGCTGGGCGAGGTGGCGGGGCTGGGCGAGGTGGTGGGGCCGGGCGAGGCGGCAGGACTAGGGGAGACAGCAACGTTAGGGGAGGTGGCAGCGTTAGAAGCTACAGAAGAAAACGGCATCAGTTAGCATCCAAATCAAAATCCACGATTACCGGCACGTGATCAGAAGCGCCCTTACCTTTACGCTCGTCACGATCAATAACCACGCTAGTGGCTAGCTGCGCCAAAGCTGGCGAAGCCAACATAAAGTCAATACGCATCCCCTTATTCTTGGGGAAAGCTAGGCCCTTATAGTCCCAATAGGTGTAGCCCTGGGCTAGGGGACGGGTGATTTCAACCAGCCCGGCCTGCTCCAGGGAGGCAAAAGCGGCGCGTTCAGGGGCTGAAACATGGGTTTTGCCCTCCCAAGCGGCAATATCCCACACGTCAGTGTCCAGCGGCGCCACATTCCAGTCACCCACAAAAATGGTTTTTTGCTCAGGAGCCTTGGCTAAACTTTCGGCTACATCCTGACGCAAAGCCGTAAACCAGTCCAGTTTGTAGCGGTAGTGGGGGTGGTCTAGTTCGCGTCCGTTAGGGGCGTAGATGCTCCACACTCGCACTCCGGCGCAGGTGGCCGCCAGGGCCCTAGCTTCGACGACGCCGTCCTGGTCAGCTTTAGCGGCCCAGGTGGGTTGACCAGGGAATTGATGTACGACATCAGACAATCCGATGCGCGAGGCGATAGCCACCCCATTCCACTGGTTTAAGCCGTGCGCCACCACCTCATAGCCGGCCTGTGTAAAAGCTTCGGTGGGGAACTGATCGGGGCGGCATTTAATTTCTTGCATTGCCAACACATCCGTGTCACTGCGCTCTAAAAAGGCAATAACTCGATCAATGCGGGCGCGGATAGAGTTGACGTTCCAGGTGGCTAAACGCATAGGACAAGCGTAACGGTTTGATTGCAGTTGCGCGTACCTGCGCGCAGGGGAGGCGGCAAAATGGCTGCTGAGCTGGATGTGTAGCTGCATATAGGGCTCAGGCGTCTGCCTATAGGCCCTGGTAGAGCTTAGTAAAAGGCGAAAACTAGGCAAACTATTTGTTATAACCGCAGGTCAAACGGTTTAGTGTGCGGTTGTGTTCGATTTCGTTTGACTTGAGTGGGGGCAGTTATTAATCTAAGTGACAAGAGCAACGCTGCTACCGCAGCGCGGTTACAGAATATGCGCCGCCCCTAGCGCATACTCAAAGGAGAGAACTAAATGCGAACCCTCAGCATTACTCGCCGCCAGGCCCTGGTTGGTGCTTCCGCTACCGCTATCCTGGCGACCTTAGCTGCATGTAGCGGCAAAGACGATAAGTCATCTGGTGGCAAGGTAGAAATCAACTACTGGCACCGCCTGCCCGACAAGGACGGTATGACCAAGGTGCAGACCGTCGTCGACCAGTGGAACAAGGAAAACCCCAACATCCACGTAAACGTCAAGAAGTTTGACGGCCAGGCCTCCGAGTCTTATGCAAAGATCGCCCAGGCAGTGAAGGCTGGCAACGCCCCCGACCTAGCCCAGGTTGGCTACGGTGAAATCGCCTCCGTATACCTAGAAGGCTCCCTAGAAGACGTAGCCAAGGAAATCAAGGCTGGCGGCTACGAAAAGCACTTCGCAGCCGGCCCCATGGGCCAGTGCAAGCTCGGTGACGTGGTAGTTGGTCTGCCTCAGGACACCGGCCCGCTGGTATACGTTTACGACAAGGCCGCCTTCGACGCTATCGGCATCAAGGCCCCCACCACCTGGGCTGAACTGAAGGAAGCCGCCAAGAAGGCCAAGGAAAAGGGCAAGTACATTGCCACCTGGCAGCAGGACGAGGTTGGCTACCAGATCTCCGGTCAGGCCGCCGCTGCCGGCGCCCACTGGTACAAGCCTGAAGGCGACAAGTGGAAGGTAGAGGTCACCGACGCCGCCTCCAAGAAGGTAGCCACCTTCCTACAGGAACTAAACGACGAAGGCCTGGCCCTCAAGCTCGCCGACGGGCGCTGGGGCAAGGAGTGGATCGCCAAGCTCAAGGACGGCACCATTATCGGTACCGTTGCCGCTGGTTGGGAGCCCGGCTTCATGCTCGGCGACCTAGGTAAGGACGCCACCAGCTGGCAGGTCACCTACCTACCCACCGAGGACGGCAAGAAGGTTACCGGTGCTGACGGTGGTTCCGCCGTCGCCGTCATCAAGGGCTGCAAGCACAAGGAAGAAGCCCTCAAGTTCGCTGACTGGTTCAACACCCAGGTGCCCGCACTGGTCTCCCAGGGTCTGGTAGTAGCCGCTACCACCGCCAAACCTGAGACCCCTGCGGCCATGAAGAAGCTCTGGGGCGGCCAGGATGTCTACGGCTTCCTCGCTGAAGCTAACAACACCATGGTCACCGACTTCCCCTACATCCCCACTTGGTTCACCGTAACCGAGAAGATGAAGGAGCCCGGCGGTAAGGTCACCAGCGGCTCTGCCAAGGTTGAAGACGTTTTGACCACCGCTCAGACGGTGTCTGTTTCCACCCTGAAGGAAAAGAACATCGGCGTAGCCTGATTCGCAGCCTAAAACGGGGGTGCTTGGCATATTTGCTAGCACCCCCGCCTGCTGCAACCGCATTTTTAACGCTTTAAAACTTTCATAACCAGTTAGCCGGCACGGCGCCGGCAGCACTATTTGCTTGCGCGCTACAAGCGTGCGCCTAATTCGCGCTGCATTACGCACCTAATTAAGGGGAGGAGATGAAAATGTCAGCTGCGAGCTCGTATACAGAAAATAAGGCGACAATCCGTGCCCGCAAATTACGCGATTTGCGTTATGGGTGGGCTTTTAGTGCCCCCTTCACAATTCTTTTCGGCCTGACATTTATTGTCCCAATTATTGTCTCGATCTACCAATCCTTCTTTAAGACCACCACAGCGGGAGGGTTGTATGGTGGCGGCAAGCAAATCACCAAATTCGTTGGCCTAGACAACTACGTTGCGGTAGTTACCAACGAACAGTTCTGGCAAGGCATGGGGCGAGTAATGCTCTTTGGTCTGTTCCAGATTCCTTTCATGATTATCGCCGCCCTGGCCCTGGCTCTAGTGCTGGACTCCTACCTACTCAAACGCCCCACCGTGTTCCGTTTGGGTTACTTTTTGCCCTACGCCATCCCCGGCGTGGTGGCTGCCATGATGTGGATGTACCTGTACAGCCCCCAGCTTTCACCGCTGGCCAGTGTCATCCCCATTAATTTCTTCGACAAAAACATCATTTTGGCCTCCATGGCCAATATGACCACCTGGACTTTCACCGGCTACAACATGCTGGTGTTCCTGGCTGCGTTGAAAGCTATCCCCACTGATCTATATGAGGCTGCCCGCCTTGACGGCTGCTCTGGTTTCCAGGTGGCCATGAAGATCAAGGTGCCAATGCTGACAAATGCCGCCCTGCTGACTGTGTTGCTATCGATTATCGGCACAATCCAGCTGTTCAATGAGCCTACGGTGATGCGCGCCGGGCAGTCGTGGATGGGCAACAGCTACACCCCCATGATGATGGCCTACTCCACCATGATGACCTCACCCGGTAACCCCAATATGGCTTCTGCTATTTCCATGACTATGGCCATTATTGCCGCACTATTGGCGGCGGTATATGCCTTCGTACAGACTCGGGGTAAGCGCTGATGGATAAGCTACTAAATAAAACAGAATTTGCGCACCTAGAAGATGGCCGCGTTTATCGGGTTTCGCGTAATGCTTGGTCGCGTTCTTTGGAACCTAGCAGGTTTGCCAAAATTGTCACCTGGGTAGTTTTGATTGCGGTATTGGTTTACTTCCTATTCCCGATTTACTGGTTGATTATTTCTTCCACTAAAACTAATGCGGACTTAGGTGACTCTAACGGCTTATGGTTTGCACACAACGCCGCCGCTGAGAACTATCAAAAGCTGATGGGCACCACCAATGGCCACTTTTGGCGTTGGGTAGCTAACTCAGTGCTGTACTCTACTGCTGCCGGCGCTATTGGTACCCTGGTTTCGGTGATGGCTGGATATGGCATGGCTAAATTTAAGTTCTTTGGTCGCAATGTGTTGCAGCTGGTGGTTATGGCTGGTTTGCTGCTGCCGATCGCACTGCTAACCATTCCGCTCTACATTGTGATGCACTCACTGGGGCTAACTGACACTATCTGGTCAATTATTTTGCCTAGCTGCGTTAGCCCATTTGGGGTGTTCTTGGGGCGCATGTATGCCCAAACTTCTGTGCCCGACGAGCTGCTGGAGGCCGCTCGCATCGACGGCGCCGGTGAAAGCCGCATCTTCTTCACCATGGTGCTGCGACTGCTGGCCCCGGCTATGGTCACCATTTTCCTGTTTATCTTTGTGGCCACCTGGAACAACTTCCTGTTGCCGTTGATGATGGTTACCAACAATGAGCAGCTTAAGCCGGTCACCCTAGGTTTGTATGGCATGATGAGCTACTTCAGCCCAACTTATGGGGCGGTTTTGCAAGGTGCGCTCTTCGGGGTACTGCCTTTGATGGCACTGTTTCTATTCTTGCAGCGATACTGGCAATCCGGACTTGCAGCGGGGTCGGTTAAAGGCTGATAATAGAGACCTCAGCAGCTGCGATGTACCCCCATGTTTTCCGCAGCTGGCTGAGCTGCGGTGGCTCGCATTCGCCCCTAACGTGCGGGCCACCGCCTTTTTATGCTCACTTTTAGGCGACGACGACGGCGCCGCCCGACTTACCTTTAAATGTTGCGTTCCTGCAGGCTTGAGCGCCGCGCCCAGCTTTATTATGCTGGCCGCGTCCTGGCCGGCCCCAGCCCAGCGCTGGCTGGTAACCTCAACTTATGGGAACAGCACTTATTACCGGTGCCAGCGAGGGGATCGGCCTCGAATTTGCCTGGCAGTTAGCCGAGGCGCAACACAATCTCGTACTGGTGGCTCGGCGTCGGCAAAAACTAGAAGAAATTGCAGCCAAAATCCACAACCTAGCCGGTGTCAAGGTGGAGGTGCTGGCCGCAGACCTATCCACTCAGGCGGGTGTTGACGCGGTAGCTGAGCGCATCCGTTCCACCCAGCTGCCCCCAATCGGGCTGCTAGTTAACAATGCTGGCTTTGGGCTGGGTCAATCCTTTATCGATGGTGATATGGGGCGCGAACTAGACGCCCTAAACGTAATGGTGCGGGCCGTGATGGAACTTAGCCGCGCCGCCACCGACGTAATGATTCCGCGCGGTCACGGTGCCATTTTGAACGTAGCCTCAGTAGCCGCCCGCACCGTCATGGGCACCTACAGCGCCCACAAAGCCTGGGTAGCTACCTTCACTGAGTCACTTTCCACCGAGCTGGCGGGCACCGGAGTCACCGCCACCGTGCTACTGCCGGGCCTAACCCGCTCTGGTTTCCACGCCGCCGCCCACATTGACGACACCCAATGGCCCAAATTCGTGTGGCTAGAAAGCCAATACCTGGTAAGCCAAGCCCTAGACGCTGTCCGTAAAGGGCGCGTCTACTGCGTGCCCTCACTACGCTACGCCCTTAGCGAGGCTGTGCTGCGCCGTCTGCCGCGCTGCGGGGTGCGCTATTTCGTGGGCGCCTCAAGGGTGGCCGCCACCCACTACTGAGAGACATAATTTAACTATGGCAACTGTAACCTTAGCAGGCACCCCAGTAACTACCGTTGGCGAACTACCCCAGGTAGGTAGCCAGGCTCCCACCTGTGAGCTGGTGGCCAACGACCTAAGCCCCATCAAACTAGGCGACTACGCCGGCAAGCGCGTAGTGCTAAACATCTTCCCCTCCATCGACACCGGTGTATGCGCCGCCAGTGTGCACCACTTCAACAAGCTGGCCGGCGGCCTCGACAACACCGTGGTGCTGTGCGTATCCAATGACCTACCCTTCGCCCAGGGACGCTTCTGCGGCGCTGAGGGCATCGAAAACGTCACCACCGCCTCCGGTTTCCGCTCCAAGTTTGGCCAGCACTACGGCCTAACCATGACCCAGGGGCCGCTAAGCGGACTGCTAGCGCGCGCCGTCGTAGTAATCGAGCCTGACGGCACCGTTGGCTACGTGCAGCTAGTACCCGAAATCAAGCAAGAACCCGACTACGACGCCGTCGTTGAATATTTAGGAAACTGAAAACTCCATGGCTATCACCACCAACGACTCCAACCGCGCCCGCCTAGCTGAGCTAGTCAACGAGCTGGCCGTAGTGCGCGGCAAGGTCACCCTGGCATCAGGGCTTGAATCCAACTTCTATGTGGACATGCGTCGCGCCACCCTCCACCACGAAGCCGCCCCGCTGATCGGGCATGTAATGCTGGATCTGCTGGAAGAAAATGGCTTTAGCGTAGATGAGGTAGATGCTGTCGGTGGCCTAACCATGGGCGCTGATCCGGTAGCTACCGCTATGCTGCACGCCGCCGCCGCACGCGGCCTAGACCTAGACGCATTCGTAGTGCGCAAGGCCGCCAAAGATCACGGTATGAAACGCCAGATCGAAGGCCCGTCTGTTGAAGGCAAACGGGTAGTGGTTTTGGAAGACACCTCCACCACCGGCGGCTCGCCCATCCAGGCAGTAGAGGCGCTACGCGCAGCCGGCGCGCAGGTGTTGGCTGTGGCCGTGATCGTAGACCGCAACACTGGCGCTCGCGAACGCATTGAAGCCGCTGATTTGCCCTACCTATATGCCCTTGGTCTAGAAGACCTAGACCTGGAGTAATACTGGCCCCTTGGTGGGCGCTGGGTTTAAACAACCCAGTGCCCACCAAGGCTGCCGCCTAAGCCAGGTCAGGCTAAACTAGGAGTTGGTGCCCAATCCCAAGGAGGAACAATGGACTCTAACCCCACTGGAACCATCGCTTTGTTCATTGGCGGAGGTTTATTACTGCTGCTGTGGGTAGCCATCATTGTGGTGGCCCGTGTGCAGGTACGTTCATTGGGTGAGCGCTTGGACCACAACTGGTCTGATGTTGAAGAGACTCTCTCTAGGCGCCATCGCCGCGCCAAAAAACTAGCGCGTGAAGCAGACAAGCTTGGCGCCCTGGCACCTGGGGATATGAGCGCCCTGAATGAGGCTATTGCCCTAGCTGAGCAGGAAAACCAGCCGCTGCTGCGCGCCAACTATGAAGACGACATCACCCTGATTTTGCGTCGCATTGTGGAAGGTGTGCGCGCCGCTAACCGCAACAAAGAGCCTGGATACCGTCTGGCCTACAAGCGTCTAAAGAAAGCTGACAAGGCTGTAGCTAAGGCCCGCCGCGACTACAACGCTATGGTGCCCACCTACAACTTCCTGTGCCACGGTCCGCTCACGGCAGTAGCTCGCAGCGCCGGGCGCGCCTCCAGCCAGTACTTCCTAGCTGACAAGCTCAAGCGTAAGGGCACTTACAAAAAGCCCAAGGACGCCAAGGTATTGGAGCTAGAGGATAAGGCATGAGCCGTTACGAAAACGAGGACGGCGTCGTCACCGAAGCTAGTGACGGCGTCGTCGCCTATTTAGCCCAAGTAACCTCAGACCAAGAGCGAGAAGTGGGGGTGGGGCCTTGGCAGGGGCCCTGGCCTGAAGGTGACCACTGGGACCATGAGCTGCTAGAACATGGCGATCGACGCAATGTAGTGGACCCCTATCGCTATTGGAAATGGCAGGCCATTAAAGCCGATATGGCATCCCGCGCCCACGGCCTACATATTGCGATCGAAAATGTCAGCCACGATCTAAACATCGGCTCAATTGTGCGCACCGCTAATGCCTTTAATGTGGGCGGAGTGCATGTGGTGGGCAAGCGCCGCTGGAACCGACGCGGCGCCATGGTCACTGACCGTTACCTGCGTGTCTACCATCACCCTACGCCCGAGCATCTGGTGCGCTGGGCCCAGGAAAATAACCTGGAACTACTAGCTATCGACAATGGCCCGGGCAGTGAACTGATAGAAAAAACCTCACTGCCGGTTGACGCCATGCTGGTGGTGGGCAGTGAAGGCGAAGGCATCAGCCCAGCCCTACTTGAGCACTGCAAACGCCAGTTACGTATTGGCCAATACGGCTCTACCCGGTCTATTAATGTTTCAGCGGCAGCAGCTATCGCTATGCATACCTGGATCATGCAACACGGACAAAGTGCACCCTTTTAACTGGAATTGCACAGGCTGGCGGTATTTGCGCGTACCAATTAGCGCTAAAACGTGCCAGAATAGAAGCACCACTGTTTAGTGAAACACAACCAGGAGGATTTGCAATGGCTATTGCAACCGTGGAAACTTACGCGGACATGATTGACCGCGCCAAGGCCGGCAAGTACGCCGTCCCGGCTATCAACGTTACTTCTTCTCAGACTCTATCTGCTGCGCTGCAGGGCTTCGCCGAGGCCGAGTCTGACGGTATCATCCAGATCTCCAACGGTGGTGCTGCTTACTGGTCCGGTTCCTCTCGTCTAGACCGCGTGCGTGGCTCCATCGCTTTCGCTGCCTACGCTCGCGCCGTCGGCGACCTGTACCCCGGTGTTGTTGGTCTGCACACCGACCACTGCCCCAAGAAGCTGCTGGCTGACTGGGTTATCCCGCTGCTGGACATCGAGGCCGAGCAGGTCAAGCGCGGCGAAGAGCCCATGTTCAACTCCCACATGTGGGACGGCTCCGCTGAGACCCTAGAGGACAACATCCAGATCGCCGTGGACATGCTGGCCCGCTCCAAGGCTGCCCACACCATTCTCGAGATCGAGATCGGTGCCGTAGGTGGCGAGGAAGACGGCATCAAGGGTGAAGAGAACGCTAACCTCTACACCACCGCTGACGACGCTTACGCCGCTGTCCAGGCCCTGGGCCTAGGCGAGAACGGCCGCTACACCACCGCTCTGACCTTCGGTAACGTGCACGGCTCCTACAAGCCCGGTCACGTCAAGCTGCGTCCCGAGCTGCTGGGTGAGATCCAGGCTGAGGTCGGCAAGCGTGTTGGCAAGGAGAGCCCCTTCGACCTAGTCATGCACGGTGGCTCCGGCTCCACCGACGAGGAAATTGCTACCGCCGTACGCAACGGTGTTATCAAGATGAACGTTGACACTGACACCCAGTACGCGTTCACCCGCCCGATTGCTGCTCACATGTTCGAGCACTACGACGGCGTCCTCAAGGTTGACGGCGAGGTCGGCAACAAGAAGTTCTACGACCCGCGCGCTTGGGGTAAGGCTGCCGAGACCGGCATGGCTGCCCGCGTGGTTGAGGCCTGTGAGCGTCTGGGCTCCGTCGGCTCTGCTCGCCGCTGAGCTAACTAGCTGCCACTAAGGCAACTAACGTTTAGTTTCTGACTAATAAATGTGTCCTGGATAATATTATCCAGGACACATTTATTTATATTTGTGTAGAATATTATGATCACACCCACCACAATTGAGAGGCGCAAGACCTAATGTCCAGGAAGATTATCCTCGACTGCGACCCAGGTCATGACGACGCTGTCGCTATGCTGCTAGCACACGCCAACCCCAACATTGAGCTACTGGCTGTTACCACCGTTGGTGGTAACCAAACGCTAGAAAAGGTAACCAACAACGCCCTGAGCCTAGCCACCGTCTACGGGATGCAAGGTGTGCCGGTGGCGGCAGGTTGCACCCGCCCGCTACTGCGCCCGGTAGAAACCGCCCCGGACTGCCATGGTGATTCCGGTCTGGACGGCGTCGAGCTACCCGAGCCTGTAGCCCTAGACCCACGCCACGCCGTCGACGTAATCATCGAAACCATCATGTCTCACGCACCCGGCGAGGTCACCCTAGTGCCCACCGGCCCGCTAACCAACATCGCCCTGGCCGTGCGCAAAGAACCGCGCATCGTAGAGCGCGTGCGTGAAGTGGTACTAATGGGTGGTGGCTACCACGTAGGTAACTGGTCTGCTGTAGCCGAATTCAACATCAAGGTTGATCCCGAAGCAGCCCACATTGTTTTCAACGAGCCCTGGCCGGTAACCATGGTGGGCTTGGACCTCACCCACCAGGCCCTAGCCACAGACGACATCTCCGCCAAAATCGCTGACCTGGGCGGGCCGGTAGCCGAATTTGTGCTGGGCCTATTCACCTTCTTCCGCAAGGCCTACCAGGACGCCCAAGGCTTCGAATTCCCGCCAGTACACGACCCGTGCACCGTGGCCTACCTGATCGACCCGCAGATTGTGGAAACTGTTAAGGTCCCCATCGACGTGGAACTCAACGGCACGCTTACCACCGGCATGACCGTAGCTGACTTCCGCGCCCCCGCCGGGCCCGACTGCCACACCCAGGCCGCCACCAAGCTGGACTTTGACCGTTTCTGGGATCTGGTAATTGACTCCATTGACCGTGTGCAGAAGGATCTAGCCGCCAAGGAGAGTGGTAAATGAGCGCCACTAAACGCTCAACTGCGGCGGTTATGACCGCATTGCTGGTGGCCTGCTTTGCCTTCCAGCTCAATGCCTCCATGCTCTCGCCGGCTCTGAAGCTTATGGCCGAGGAGCTAAAAACCACCGACGACGTAATCGGCTTAACCCAGACCGTGTTCTTCACGGCTGCCGCGCTATTTAGCCTGTTCCTGCCCCGCCTAGGTGACATGATCGGACGGCGCAAACTACTAACCGGCATGATGGCGCTAACCGCCGTGGGCTGTGTGCTTTCTGCGCTGGCCGGCATGACCAGCTCAGTTGCGCTGCTGTTTGTGGGGCGCGTGATTCAAGGTGTGGCCGGGCCGACCGTGCCTGTATGTTTGATTATGCTGCGCGTGGCCGTGCCTGACCCCAAGCGTTACGGCACTCTGCTAGGCGTGATTACTGCCGTAAATGGTGGTATTGCGGGTGTGGACGCCCTGGCTGGTGGCTGGCTAGCCCAAAACTTTGGTTTCGGCTCAGTATTTTGGACTATGGCTGTAATCGCTGTGCTGGCGGCGGTGGCAGTGGCCTTCTTAACCGATGAATCCTTGGTGCCCGGCGACCACCGCATGGACTGGACCGGCACCATTGCTCTGGTGGTGGGGGTAGGCGCGCTGCTAACTATCTTCAATGAGCTAGCTAGACTCGCCAAGGCTAACTTTGTGATGGTGGCGGTCCTGTTCTTGCTGGCAGCCATGTCTGGGATGGCTTTCTGGATTCAGGAGAAGTACACCAGCCAGCCCCTGGTGGCCACCGTCTACCTCAGGTCGCGTTCCACCTGGGCGCTGCTGCTAACCACCACCCTAACCATGACCGGCGTGTTTGCGGTTATGAACGGTTTAGTGCCGGGTCTAGCTCAGGACACTGATTACGGGCCGGGCCTTAGTCCCGACGTCGTCTCCTTCTGGACCCTGACCCCTTACGCCATTGCCGGCCTACTAATGGGCCCTGTATCTGGCACCCTGGCCGGTCGCTTTGGCTACCGTAAGGTGCTGCGCGTGGGCCTGCTGGGCACGGTGATTGGTTTGGGCGCGATTTTTGTGATTTCTCCAAGCGCCACCCCGGTGCTGCTGCTGGTAGTTAACGTGTTTGTGGGTATCACCTACGCCGGTATGAGCAACATTATGCTCAACGGCCTAGGTGTGGTGCTTTCTCCCAACGACAACCCCGGCTACCTGCCTGGCCTTAACGCTGGTGCTTTCAATCTGGGCGCGGGTATCTCCTTTGCGATCCTGCCGGCAGTCTCGGTGGCGCTAGGCAGCGGCCTAGATGGTTTCCAAGGGGCGGTTATCACCGGTTTGGTGCTGCTGGCCTTGGCTTTTGCTAGCTCGCTGCTGATCCCCGCTCCGGCAGTTGAAAAGGAGACTGCGGCATGAGCGTAGCTGATCGTGGCCGCGCCCTGGAGGCATTAGACCGTTTAGGTGCCCCGGTGGTGGCTTTAGGTTCCCTGAACGCGGACCTAACTGTAACCACCCAGCGTCTGCCTGGCCCGGGTGAAACTGTAGTTGGCTCAGACCTGCGTATCTTGCCGGGCGGTAAATCCGCCAATCAGGCTGCCACAGCTGCCTTGCTGGGGGTGCCCACCACCATGATTGGTGCGGTTGGGCGTGACGGTAACGGCCAGTTGCTGCTTGAATCCTTGGCTTTAAAGGGGGTAGATACCCGCCACGTCTATGAGCGTGAAGTGGCTACCGGCACCGCCATGATTACTGTGGACGCCGCTGCTGAGAACACCATTGTGATCTCAGCTGGTGCCAACGCCACCCTCACTCCGGCTGATGTGGTTGATAAGGCGCAGGTGATCGCTGAGGCTGGGGCTCTGGGATTGTGCCTGGAGGTGAGTCTGGAAACTGTCACTGCGGCAGCGCGCTGCGCCCATGAGGCTGGTGTGCCTGTGGTTCTCAATGTTTCCCCGGCCCGCCAGTTGCAGTCTGAACTGCTGGAACTAACCGATGTGCTGATCGTCAACCAGCACGAGTTGGCGCTGGTCAGTGGCCAAAGCGTAGACACTGCAGACCTAGAGCAGGTAGCTAAGGCTTTCATGGCTACTGGCGTTAAGCGCGGGGTGCTCACCCTGGGTGGAGCCGGCTCCCTGATCTATGAAGATGGTCGCCTCGAATGGGTGGCGGCTTTTAAGGTCAACCCGGTAGACACCACGGGTGCTGGCGATTCCTTCATGGGTACGCTGCTGTCGGCTTTGGCTGCGGGTATCTCACTTGCCGACGGCGCCACCCTGGCTGCGGCAGTAGCGGCTTGCTCCACTACCAAGGTGGGGGCGCAGGCCTCCTATGCCAGTGCTGATGAGGTGCGCGAATTCCTAAAGTGAATGGGGCATAGCTCAAACACGCATAAAAAATGCGCATGAAACGGGGCTTTAAGCCAAAAAGTGTGGCGACGGCGTCGGGGACCTTCCTGGCGCCGTCGCCATATGTCAGGTGATGACACTAGAGTCAACCAAACCAAACAAAAAAGTATTCCCGCAGGTCACAATATGTGCAGTGAGGTTGGGGGTAGGGTGGACACCACAGTAGGTGCTTGCCAAAACAAAATAAAACGGTATAGTAACGGCAAAATGTAGAAATCTGCCTATAGGGCCGCTAGACTGATGCAGTCGTGTGGTCAACGCGGCGTTTGCCGTTTATAGGAGTTTTCAATGCCAGGTGTCGTAGTCGTCGGAACCCAGTGGGGCGACGAAGGAAAAGGCAAGGCAACCGATCAGCTAGGTCAGAATGTTGACTACGTAGTCAAGTTCAACGGCGGTAACAACGCTGGTCATACCGTAGTTATTGACGGGGAAAAGTTTGCTTTCCATCTACTGCCGGCCGGTGTGCTAACTGAGGGAGTAACTCCAGTTATCGGCAACGGGGTAGTGGTTGATCTAGAGGTGCTTTTTAGCGAAATCGAGGAAATCACCTCGCGCGGCAAGGACGCCTCCAAGCTACTGATCAGCGCCAACGCTCACGTAATCCCCTCCTATAACCGGGTTCTTGACCAGGCCACCGAGCGTTTCCTGGGCGCCCGCCAGCTGGGTACCACCGGCCGTGGCATTGGCCCCACCTACGCCGACAAGATGAACCGTATCGGCATCCGTGTGCAGGACCTGTTTGACGAGTCCATTTTGCGTCAAAAGGTTCACTCTGCACTGGACCAGAAAAACGGTCTGCTAACCAAGATTTTCAAGCGCGACGCAATCAACCCTGACGCGGTTGCTGACGAGCTGCTCAGCTACGCCGAGCGTGTGCGCCCCATGGTGGTGGACTGCTCCACGCTACTAAACAAGGCCCTAGACGAAGGCAAGACGGTGCTGTTCGAGGCCGGCCAAGCCACCATGCTAGACATTGACCACGGCACCTACCCCTTCGTGACCAGCTCTAACCCCACCGCCGGCGGCGCCTGCACTGGCACCGGCGTGGGCCCCACCCGCATTAATCGCGTCATCGGTGTGGTTAAGGCCTACACCACTCGCGTAGGTGAAGGTCCCTTCCCCACAGAGCTAAACGACGAAATGGGTGAGCGTCTGCGCGCCGAAGGTGGAGAGTATGGCGTGACCACCGGCCGGGCCCGTCGCTGTGGCTGGCACGACGCCGTCGTCACCCGCTACGCAGCGCGCGTTAACGGCCTAACTGACCTGGTGATGACCAAGCTAGACGTGCTCACTGGGCACGACACCATTCCGGTATGTGTGGCTTACGACGTCGACGGCGTGCGCTGGGACGAAATGCCCCTAACCCAGTCTGACTTCCACCACGCCAAGCCCATCTATGAGCAGCTGCCTGGCTGGAGTGAAGACATCACTGGCGTGCGTAAATTCGAGGATTTGCCGCTTAATGCCCAGCGTTATGTTGAGCGGATCGAGCAGCTGGCTGGGGTGCGAATCTCTGCCATTGGTGTGGGTCCGGGGCGCGAAGCCACAATTTCTCGTCACTCGTTAGTTGACTGAAGCTGCTAGGCTGGAACCCGTGAACACCCTTAACTACAAGTCTGTAACTAGCCGCGTACTTGCGGCTTTAGTGGCGGGGCTGCTGGTTTTCATGGCGCCGCTAAGCGTCTCTGAGGTTCAAGCTGAAACCTCGCAGCCCAATGAGATTTGGTTTAACGTTAATGTAAAGGGCGAAAACTACGCGGTGCTTGACTTCGCGTTTGCGCCCGGTTCGCATACTGGTTTGAAACCAGCTGCCATCTGCAAAGCTATTCAAACAGGTGCAGATAAAAACAAAGGAACTACTACCAACAACGCCAAGGTGATTACCTGGGTAGGTAAACGCAATGGCCGTGAGGTTTGTGAATCCAAGGTGGAGGGCGCTTTCCAAAACGGCGCTGGTCCGGCTGCGCTTACGCAGTTCGGTGGCTTCAACATGAGCACCGATAAAAACCACCGAGTTAAGGTGTCTATCCCTCGCTACATCGCTATTTCTAACCAGCTGATCGTCTCTCACGTGACGGTTAAGTACGACGGCAAGATTATTTCCTACAAGAACGCCGACGTTAACGGTTCCACTGCCATCCCAAAGAAGGGCGCCACCTCCTTTGAGGTAGTTGGTACGGTGCCCTCGCTTGCCCTGCAGCATGTGGTGCGGTGGGTACTGGGTATCGCCTCCTGCCTGATCCTGGCTGGTATTTTGTGGCTGGGCGGCGTTCGCATTTACAAGCGCGTCAAGGAAAACCTGGCCACCAAGGCAGCTATCGCGGCCGGTCAGATTCCCGACCCGCAGGGCCAGACGGTTTCTTTGTCTGAAATTGCCCCAATCAGCGAATCTGAGATTCCTGCGGCTGGCATCCCCGGGGTACCGCTAATCCACACGGCTAATGCTGATAACGACGCCGCTATGGCTGCCACTTATGCGGCTGCAGCTGAGCAGGGCGTTTATGAAAGTGGAGGCTACGAATCCTACGTAGAGGGCGGGGTCTATGACTCTGGTGCTGGCGACGAGGACTATGCAGATGCTGGCTACGAGGACTATGCAGAGCCCGTTGAGGAAGTCCCCAGTGTTGCTGAGGAAACCATTGCGGATGGTTACTACCCCAACGGCCTGTACTACCAGGACGGGGTTGCCTACTACCCGGGCGAAGACGGCTACTACTACAAGCTTGAAGGCTCAGGCTTTGAGGATATGTACCGCTAACTAAACGGTGTTTACAGACAATGGCGCAGCTTATGCTGCGCCATTGTTGTAATTACTGTGCATCCCGGGCGTGGGCTGCGCGGCAGGCGTGGGGGGGTGCTGCAGCATGGGAAGGGCTGCAGCATGGGGGGCGCTGCAGCATGGGAAGGGCTGCAGTGTAAGACCTTGTGCGGGGTCTGTAGTGGCAGCCAGTATCTGCTGATGAGGCTAGGGAATGATCCCCTTAAAAATGAGGTGGATGAAGAGGTTATAGCACTAGGATTGGATTCATGAACGCTGTTACTTTCAACCCGCGCACAGTTTTGGCGCGTGTAGGCGCTGCTTTAGCTGCCTTTGTGCTGGCTTTTTCTTTACTGACTATGGTTTCTCCAGCTCACGCTGACGGGGCAAAGACCTGGATAGAGCTTAAATTCAGCGGAGAAGATGTGTCTTTGTCAGTTAAAATACACTTTCCCGAGCAGTATGGGGCATCTACCAAGAGTATCTGTAAACAAGCCAAGGAAAACACCAGCTCAACGAAACTTGGCAAAAAAGTCGACAAGGTTGAGGTAGAACAGTACGAGGGTGTAGAAGTTTGCACCATTGAAAGCAGTGGGAAACTCAGCGAGGTAGTAGACAAATCAGGTTCATCACTTGGTTTCTCTGTTACCCGTGATGGTGACAATATCAAGGTTAAAGGCAGTGGCGGCTCTGTCGCCGCCTCGGGTGCCAGCATGCAGATGCGTATCACCTTTGATGGTGGGGTGGTTTCTTCTAGTGGCGGCGAGGTTGATGGAAACACCTTCATTGCCAATGGCGGTAGCTTTGAGGTAACCGGTAAGCCTGGTAGTGGCTCCAACATGCTGATGTTTGTGCTGATCGGACTGGTAGTTGTGATCGGTGCTGGGGTGGCCGTCTTCTTCGTGATGCGTTCTAAGAAGCAGCCCCAGCCCCAGTATGGTGGTTACGGCCCGCAGGGTTATGGTCAGCCTTACGGCCAGCAGGGCTACGGCCAAAACAACCAGGGTTACGGTCAAGGCTATGGCCAGCAGAGCTATGGGCAGCCCGGTTATGGCCAGCAGAGCTATGGGCAGCCCGGTTATGGCCAGCAGCCCCAGGGCTACGGGCAACAGGGCTACGGCCAAAACAACCAGGGCTACGGCCAGGGCTATGGCCAGCAGGGCTACGGCGGCTACAACGGCTAGCTAACGCTTTTTCTTCTCAAGACCAGGGCCGGATTAACTCCCAGCCCTGGTCTTGTTTTGAAAGAAAACAACCAGATTGTGCCTGAACAGATAAAAACTAATAAGGTTGAGGCATGAACGCTATTAACGTTAACCCCCGCGCGATGATTGCACGCGTAGGTGCCGCACTAGCTGCTTTTGTGCTGGCTTTTTCGCTGCTAGGAGTGACTTCTCCGGCTCACGCTGACAGCTTCAAGGTATGGCTTGGCATGAAATTCAGTGGTGAAAATGTGGCTATCTCACTGAAGATGCACGCTCCCAGTGAGTATGGCTCCACCAAGACAATTTGCGATGCGATGAAAAAATCGGCTACCAGGAGCTCTGACGGTAAAGTCACCAAGTCTGGGATAGAACAGTACAAGGGTGTAGAAGTTTGTGTCATCGAGGCCGAGGGCAAGCTGAATGAGGATAACTCTTCCTCCGCTTTCGGTTTCTCTATCAAACGCGATGGCGACAAGCTAACCATCAAGAGCACCTCCAGCAACCGCTTCGCCTCTGTCGGCGATATCGAGTACCGCTTCACCTTCGATGACGGCGTCGTTTCTTCCAGCGGCGGTAAGGTTGAAGGCAACACCTTCGTTACCACCGATACTAAGTTCGAGGTTGTAGGTAAGCCCGGTGGCGGCTCCAGCATTCTGATGTATGCACTGATCGGTGCGGTAATTGGTGGTGGCATCGGCCTGGTGGTTTTCTTCGTCATGCGTTCCAAGAAGAAGGCCCAGCCTCAGCAGTTCGCTTCTCCTTACGCCGCTCAGCCGGGTCAGTACCCGCAGGGTCAGGCAGCTCCTGGTGCCCCCCAGCCTGGTGTACCCCAGCAGCCTAATCCTCAGCAGCCTTACAACCCTAACGCTCAGGGTGGTCAGGGCGCCTGAGACGCCAGCAAATAATCCTTCTATCCAACCAGGGTCGGGTAACCGGCCCTGGTTGCCTATATATGGGTTATATGGGTGGGTAATGTGGCCTGGTTGTTTTTAATGGGGCTACAGCGCGGCGGCTCGCAATGTAACAGTATGTATAGCCCGTAATTTAGTGGGCACGCGCAGTCCGTAACGTAAAGGCAGTAGCTGCGACGACGTCGTCGGCTGTTTTACGTAAAACGTACTGTAGGTGGGAATTTAGTGGCTATCAAAGGGTGAAAATGACTAAGGTTTAAGCCATGAACACGGTTGTTTCTAATGTTCGCACGCGCGTAGCGAAAGCGCATGGGCAGGTACGCACGATGGGGCTATCGGCAGATACTGAGGCGCAGAATCTGGCAGTGCGTGGGTTTATAGCTCGCGTAGGGGCGGTTTTGGCGGTTTTTATGCTGGCGTTTTCCCTGCTAGTGCCGACTCCCCCCGCCCACGCCTATGACAGCATACGTATATGGGTGCACGTGAAAATAGAAGGGGACAAAATATACGTATCGGCAAAAACCCATGCTCTTAACCAACACGGTCAATCGACCAGAAGCATGTGCTTCAAAGATTCCACTCACGCAAAACTAGTCAATTACCTGGGTGCAGAAGTAACCAAGGCAGAAGTTGAGCAGTACCAAGGCATAGAAGTCTGCGCCGTCGAAGGGGTTGGCTCGCTCAAGAATGCCCTGCAAGGAGAAGGTGCCTATGGTTTTGTTCTCAAAGCCGACGGCGACAATGTGCGCGTAACTGGGTCAGTCAGAGCTGCCGTCACTTATGATGGAAATATCGTACATAGCTTCACTTTCGCGGGCGGAATTGTATCCCACGAGGGTGGCAAAGTCGATGGCAACACCATAACCATCAACACTGGTGACTACGAGTTAGTGGGGAACCCAGGCAGCGGAAAAACTAGCCAAACTCCCTCTGCTACACCCAGCCAAAACAAGGCTGCAGGCACTGATAACGCGAAGAACCAAGCTTCTGACGATACCAAGTCAGGTTCATCGGGAAACACCCTGATTTACGCGCTGATCGGCGTAATAGTTGCAGCCGTAGTTGGCCTAGTAGTTTTCCTGGCGATCCCCTCAAAAAAGCGCTCGCAGCCTGCACAACTAACTGCCCAACCAACTAATGTAGGCACCTATAGCCCAAGCGGCCAAGAACAAAACAAAGGTGTAAAACCTGGCAAATATGACCGCTATGGGATCTAGCAAAGCCATCTAAGCGTGCGTTTGTGCTCCTCTACGCAGGGGATATGACCGCCTAGTCGAAACTGGTTAGGGTTGGGTCATGAACATAGATGCTTTTAGGCTGCGGGTGCTCGCGGCGGGAGTGAACGCGCATGGGCGGGCGCTCGCGGAGGGGCTGAATATGCCTGCACGGGCGCTCGCGGCGGGACTTAACAGGTCTACACGTGCGTTTGCGACGCGGGTACGCAACTTCACGGCGGGAGCACCTGCGCTTGCGGCCGGGGCGCGTGTGTTTACAGCTGGCGCTGGGGCTGCTTTGGCGGTTTTTATGCTGGCATTTTCTTTGCTGCTCCCAGCTGCGCCTGCCCACGCTGAGAGCACGCAGAGTTGGGTGGACATGAAATTTAGTGGCGATAAGGTTTCTTACGTCATGAAAACACATGTTTCCAGCGAATACATGACCACTAAAAGCATGTGCGCTAACTATAAGAGCGCCACCAGCTCTAGCACTGGGGCAAATGGTGAAATCACTAGGATTGAACTAGAGCAATACAACGGCATGGAAGTTTGCGTTATCGAGGGCAACTTAACGGTTAACTCGATGATCGAGACTTCAACCGATGAAACCTACGGTTTTTCTGTTGCTCGTGACGGTAAAAACTTAAAACTTGAAAGTGACAGGTCTGAGTACTCTGAGAACTCAACTATCGAATACCGCATCACCTTCGATGGCGGGATTGTCTCTTCTACCGGCGGCAAGGTGGAGGGAAATACCTTTGTGGTAAGTGCCGACACCTTCGAGGTGGTTGGTGATCCTAATGGTTCAGCAAATATTATTTCCGGCGATAATAAGGCTGATGATCTAGCTGCTGGCTTTAGCACAAACTCTTCAGGTAACAACGCCCTGCTCTATGCGTTTATTGCTGCGGCAGTGGTGCTAATTATTGCTTTGGCGGTATTGCTGGCGCTGCGTTCTCGTAAGAAAAAGCACCCCAGACCACCTGTTGGCCCCCAGTTTGGTTACGGCCCTAATTTTTAGCTGAATCTGGATGCTAGCTCTAACTATTGGGAGTTTTGAGGGTGGTTAACCGTTTAAAACTAGTTAAGGTTAGGTCATGAACGCTGAGGTTTTAAATGCCCGTGCACTTACGATGCGAGTAGGTGCGGTCTTGGCTGCTTTTGTACTGGCATTTTCTCTACTGTTGCTGGCCCCGCCAGCACATGCTTCTATGCTCGGCTGGCACAATACAAGATTCAGCGGCGATGAGGTAATTTCTACCTCAAGAACTCGTATGTCCGAAAGTGAAGGTGGCGACGGTGCCACTGCAGATATATGTACCGAGGCCCAAAAAAACGTAGGCACTACCGTACGGGGGTGGACAACCACCAGAGCCTATTTAGATCACTATCTGGGCATGCAAGTTTGCGCTATTGAATTCAGGGCAACACTTGAGGGAATGCTAAACGGTAGTGCGCGTAGTGAACTTTTCAGTGTTATGCGCGAAGGTGAAAAAATCAAGGTAAAAGGTATCGCGCCACACGACACAATTCAGTATTCAAATACCTATAGTTTCACTTTTGATGGCGGGATCAGCGCAGCATCGAGTGCTAACATTGTCGGCAATACTGCAACTGTATTTGGCAATATTGGCCTCTATGATGCCACATTTGAAGTAGTAGGCAGCACTAAAGCTTCTGCTAGCGCCAAGCCTTCTAGTTCAGGCACTGCTAGTCCTTTGAATTCCTCTAAGTCAGGCATTCCTGCTGCGACTAGCTCTCCTAGCGTTGCGGCTAGTGACGCGATTAAACCGCAGGAGACTACTTCTAATGCGGCTGCAGCTGGGGCTGGCGCAACCAGCTCAGCTGTCACTAGCAGCGCCGTCGGCTCTACCGATGGCAGCAACGACACCATTATTTATGGGGCTGTTGCGGCGGTAGGGGTGCTGGCGCTGGCTGGACTAGGGATTGCTGTCTGGCAATCTAGGAAGAAAATCTGAAAGCAAAGGTAGCCAGGGTTATGGATATTGCGGTTTTAAAAATGCGCGCGCTTGTAGTGCGAGTAGGTGCAGCTTTGGCTGCTTTTATGCTGGTATTTTCCTTGCTGATGTTAACCTCGCCGGCACGAGCTGATAGTAAGAGCTGGATGGAGGTAAGGTTTAAGGGAGATTCCATAATTTTCACTAACAAAGTGCATTTTTATAATATGCCTCAAGATGATTACACTAAAGGCTCTTGTGATAGTTCGAAAGAGTATGTTGGTCAGACCAGAAGAGGGGGAACGACTACCCGGGTTCAGCTGGAGCAGTATAAAGGTGTAGAGGTTTGCGTAGTGGAGGGCGTGCATCCACTCGAAACTATGATAACCAGTCCTTTCCCTGGTTATATTTTTACTGTTAGTCGCGATGGTGATAATCTTAAAGTTCAAGGCAGTTATATTCCAGATACTGTAAATCAAACTTTTTATAGCTTTACTTTTGATGGCGGAATTGTTTCAGCTTCTGGTGGCGCCGTTACTGGAAACACTGTGACTGTAACTGACACTAGTTTTGAAATAGTCGGCAACCCTGATCCTTCCGTGCGAACTAGCTCTTCTCCCTCTGCTTCGAGTGATGCTACTTCTTTAGGTGCTGCTACTAGCCCTGGTATTCCTGCTGTGACTAGCTCTCCTAGCGTTACAGCTAGTGATGCTATTAAGCCGAAAGAGACTACTTCTAATGCGGCTGCAGCTGGGGCTGGCGCAACCAGCTCGGCCGGCACTAGCAGCGCCGTCGGCTCTACTGATGGCAGCAACGACACCATTATTTATGGGGCTGTTGTGGCGGTAGGGGCGCTGGCGCTGGGTGGATTAGGGTGGTCACTCTTGCAGTCCAGGAAGAAGGCATAGCTATTGGCTTGCTTCTGAACTGGGCAAATAGTTAGATTGGTAGGGCATGAGGCTGTTGTGACTATGGTCAGGTAGCCCTAGGGACTTGTCCCCAATGCTTATCCAGTTAAAAGTAACTAGGCTAAGGCTATGAACGTTGTTGCTTTTAAATCGCGCGAGTTCGCAGCGCGTATAGGGGCCGTTGTGGTCGCTTTTGTGCTGGCCTTTTCGCTGGTAAGTCTTACCGCTCCAGCGCGCGCTGACGGCGAGCTTGACATGAAAATGTGGCTGGAATATAGCTTTAGCGGAGATAATGTAACTTTCTCCTATAGGTATCACAACACAATGCGAGGCTCTGACCATAAAACCATGTGCAACAAATATGGAGATTCCAGTGCTTATGGTGATGGCCTCAAGTATGGAATTACCCAGTATGATGGTGTTGAAGTTTGCGAAATGCAGGCAACCATAAAGATTGACCAATTCATTAGCTCTAATGGCACTGCTGTTGGTTTCGGAGCAGACGATAAACTTTATCGTGAAGGTTCCAACATTGTCTACGAAGGCGATTTATCTGTATTCTCTGATGCTACTAGTGCTAAGTTTATTGATTACAAGATCACTTTTGCTGGTGGCGTCGTTTCTGCAGAGGGCGCTGAAGTCAGTGGCAACACTGCAAATCTCAAGCTTGGTGGCAAGTTCAAGGTAGTTGGTAACCCGGGCAGTGGCAGCTCAAATGGCGGCTCTGCTAACGGCGGGTCGTCTAACGGCGGTTCCAACAATGGGGGTTCCTCAGGAAATAACCAGGGTGGCGCTACTCCCTCTGCCACTCCCTCTGCTAACCCTTCTATTACTTCCGGTTCTGGCAGCAATGAAAACGCTGTTGCTAATGGTGCTCCAGCTACCGCTACGCCCACTCCGCTGGCTGTAAAAAGCTCCAAGGCCTCAAGTGACAATACTCTGCTTTATGTAATCATTGGCGTTGCAGTGGTAGCGCTTGTGGGTCTGGGTGCCTTCCTGGCGCTGCGTTCAGGTAAGAAGAAGCCGCCTAGCGGGATGGGTGGGCAGTTTGCTTACGCGCCGCAGTCTTACGGGCCTGGCTCCTACCCTCAGCAACAGTATCCGCCGCAGGGTAACTACCCCCAGCAGGGTCAATATGGCGGCTACAACGGCTAGCTAGCATGCATCTCAACCAGGGCCGTGGTTTTACACCCGGCCCTGGTTTTGTTTAATAGCTGTTAGTTGGTGCCTAACAGCTAGGCTTAAGCAGTTATCCCTAGTTGATTTATTTACTGAGTTTATGAAGCTAAAGGGTGGATAGTATGGCTAACGCGCGATCAATG
>ERZ772962.373-NODE-373-length-24553-cov-8.226386_pt1 | contig 24553 bp, 20 predicted proteins | sample MGYA00580676_ERZ772962 | MGnify/ENA primary metagenome ERZ772962 (study PRJEB29015, sample SAMEA2738049) | human oral metagenome | biome: human oral; feature: human-associated habitat; material: saliva | place: China | collected 2230 ...
GGCATGGACACCCCGGTGGCACTGGGCATCGCCATCACCGTCATCACCAGCGTGGTGGCCTTCTACCAGGGACACGAGGTCTATTTCGATTCGGTCACGATGATCATCGGCCTGCTGCTGGTGGCCCGTTGGCTGGAATCGCGCGCACGCGAACGCGCCGCAGCCGGCCTGGGCAACAGCCTGGCGCGACTTCCCGAAGCCGCCGACCGCCTGCGCGCCGACGGCAGCATCGAGCGCGTCTCGCGCCGCCGCCTGCAGCCCGGCGACCGCATCTCGGTCCCGGCCGGCACCACCTTCGCCGTCGACGGCCGCATTCTGGAAGGCCACAGCGACGTGGACGAATCACTGCTCACCGGCGAATCCGAGCCCCAGCCGCGTGGCCCCGGTATGCTGGTCGTCTCGGGCAGCCTCAATCTGCGCAACCCGCTGATCGTGGAAGTCACCCACCGTGCCGCCGATTCCCGGCTGGCCGAGCTGAACCGCCTGATCGAGCGCGCCGCCACCAGCCGCCCCACCGTGCTGCGCACCGCCGACCGCTATGCGGGCCCCTTCCTCGTCTGCGTGCTGCTGGTGGCCCTGATCGCCGGCATCGTCTGGTGGTTCATCGACCCGGAACGCGCCCCCTGGATCGCCGCCGCCATCCTCATCGTCACCTGCCCGTGTGCGCTGGCGCTGGCCGCCCCCTCCGCCCTGCTGGCCACGCTGGGCGGCCTGGCGCGCCGCGGCATCATCATCGACCGCAGTGACACGCTGGAAGCCCTGGCCCGCAGCGACGTGGTGCTGTTCGACAAGACCGGCACCCTCACCACCAGCACCCCGGGCATCGAGCTGGTCGACACCAGCCCCGGCCTTTCCGGGGCTGACGCCCTGGCCCTGGCCGCCGCCATCGAGCGCAGCTCGCTGCACCCGGTGGCCCGCGCCTTTGCCGAAGCGGCGCACGCGGCCGCCTCGTCAGTGACTGCCCCTGGCACCGCCGACACCCCCGCAGCCGCTCCACACTCGCTGGCCGCACGGGCCCAGATTCGTGAAGTCACCAACCTGCCCGCCGGCGGCCTGCAGGCCCGGCTCGACATCGACAACACCCCCTGGGATGCCCGCATCGTCCCCGATCAGGCATTCATCATCCTGCAACTCCAGCCATCGTCACAAGAGCACCAACCTGACGAACCCACGCGCGTTCCCTCGCCAGAACCGGATGCACATGCCGGACAACACGCGGCCGCACCCGCTCTCACCCTGGCGGACACCCGCACCACAGACACCGTCGCGACGCCTGCCGCTGCCCTGCACGCCCGCTTCCGCCTGACCGAGACCCTGCGCCCCGGGGCAGAAGAGACGCTGGCCCGGCTGCGCGCCGACGGCGTGCAGTGCCGCATCGTCTCGGGGGACCATGCCGATCGCGTGACCCACATCGCACGGCAACTGGACCTGCCTCCCGAGGCGCAGCGCGCCGGCGCCCGCCCCGAGGACAAGCTCGAGCTCATGCGCGAATTCCAGCAGCAGGGCCGGCGCGTCACGATGGTGGGCGACGGCGTCAACGACGCCCCGGTGCTCAGCCGCGCCGATGTCTCGGTCTCGCTGGCCAGCGCCGCCCCGCTGGCCCAGCACCATGCCGACATCCTGCTGCTGTCCGAGCGCCTGGATGGCCTGCTGGCGGCCCGCGACGCCGCCCGTCGCGCCCTGCGCATCGTCCACCAGAACCTGATCTTCTCCTGCCTCTACAATGTCCTGGCCATCCCGCTGGCCGCCGTCGGCCTGGTACCGCCCTGGCTGGCGGGCCTGGGCATGGCCGGCAGCTCACTGGTGGTGGTGCTCAACGCGCTGCGCGCCGCCCGCTGATCCTCATCATGGACATTCTCTACACCCTCATTCCCCTGTCCGTCGTCCTGGTGTTCGCCATCCTGGCCGCCCTGGCCTGGGCCGTGCACGCCGGCCAGTTCGAGGACCTGGACGCCGAGGCCGAACGGATCCTGCTGGACGACGACCGGCCGTCCGCGGCGCCATCGGCCGAAGCCCCCGCCCCGGGCACGGCCATGCCGAAGGCCGCTCCTCAGCCAGCCGCACCGCCTGCCGCCGGGCACTGACACCCGCCTTCACGACAGGCTTTCCACCCCATCTTTCCGCACGCCTCCTTTAACCCCCCTTCCAGCCGCCCTCTTCCCCCCCTGAGCAGCCCTTTACCCGGTCGCCCCGCCCTACACTGTCGCACGGACAATACGTCTTTCACGTCTTTTCACATCGTGCCCAGCAACGACTTCCAGCCGTCCAGCGGCTTCACACGCGCGCTGCGCCCTCGGGCAGACCTCACTTGACTTATATCAAGGCGATCTTTCAGATATAAAACATCATAGCCAGCAAGGGATTTTCTGAGCAAATTCGCCCCGGCTTGCGCATTCTCGCGTCGCGAGACATCCGCTCCAGCGTGGAGACGCTCCAGCCGCTGCCCGCATTTCTCCGGACATCACCGACAGGCCCATGAGGTGGCCTGGACAGGCGCCGCTCTCACCTATCGGGGGCGGGCGGTCTGTCCAGGCCTCCTTTTTTCATCGCCGTCCGCAACACTCATCGCGCCTCTGGCGCGCCTTCGCCGGCTTATTACGACATGACTACATCACCCCCTATCGCGTGGAACGACCGCGTCGTCCGCCAGTTTTCCATCATGACCATCGTCTGGGGCGTGGTGGGCATGACGCTGGGCGTCTACATCGCCGCCGAGCTTGCCTTCCCGGCGCTCAACATGGGCATTCCCTGGCTGAGCTTCGGCCGTCTGCGCCCGCTGCATACCAACGCGGTCATCTTCGCCTTCGGGGGCTGCGGCCTCATGGCCACCGCCTACCACACGGTGCAGCGCACCTCACAGGTGCCGCTGTTCGCGCCCAAGCTGGCCGCGTTCTCCTTCTGGGGCTGGCAGGCCGTCATCATCGGCGCCATCATCTCCCTGCCCCTGGGCTACACCCAGTCCAAGGAGTACGCCGAGCTGGAATGGCCCATTGACCTGCTGATCGCTGCCGTCTGGGTGGCCTTCGCCATCGTCTTCTTCGGCACCATCGTCAAGCGCAAGGTCAAGCACATCTACGTGGCCAACTGGTTCTACGGCGGCTTCATCCTGGCCGTGGCGCTGCTGCACATCGTCAACAACATCTCCATTCCGGCCGGCTTCATGAAGTCCTACCCGGTCTATGGCGGCGTGCAGGACGCCATGGTGCAATGGTGGTATGGCCACAATGCGGTGGGCTTCTTCCTGACCGCCGGCTTCCTGGGCATGATGTACTACTTCGTGCCCAAGCAGATCGGCCGCCCCATCTACTCGTACCGCCTGTCCATCGTCCACTTCTGGGCGCTGATCTTCACCTACATGTGGGCAGGTCCGCACCACCTGCACTACACCGCCCTGCCCGACTGGACCCAGTCGCTGGGCATGACCTTCTCGCTCATCCTGTTCGCACCGTCCTGGGGCGGCATGATCAACGGCATCATGACCCTGTCGGGCGCATGGCACCGTCTGCGTGAAGATCCCATCCTGCGCTTCCTGATCGTGGCCCTGTCCTTCTACGGCATGTCCACCTTCGAAGGCCCGATGATGGCCATCAAGACCGTGAACGCACTGTCGCACTACACGGACTGGACCATCGGTCACGTTCACTCTGGCGCGCTGGGCTGGGTGGGTCTCATCACCATGGGCAGCCTCTACTACCTGATCCCGCGCCTCTGGGGCCGTGACCGGATGTACAGCACCAACCTGATCGAGCTGCACTTCTGGCTGGCCACCATCGGCATCGCCCTGTACGCCATCGCCCTGTGGGTGGCCGGCATCACCCAGGGTCTGATGTGGCGCGCCCTGGAGCCGGACGGCACGCTGACCTACACCTTCGCCGAGTCGGTCAAGGCCAGCTTCCCGTACTACGTGGTTCGCCTGATCGGTGGCGTGCTCTATCTGAGCGGCATGGTCGTCATGGCCTACAACGTCTGGCGTACCGTGCGTGGCGACACCAAGGCCTCCGCACTGCCCGCCACGGTCGAGACCAGCACCCCGGTCGCCCCCGCTGCTCCCCAACTGAACACCGCCAGCCAGAGCCACTGAACCGGCAGGCGCCCTGCCCCGCAGAACCTTCCGTGTGCCGGTCTCCGGACCGGCACACAGGGCAGCTGCGCGCATAAAGCCTCTTCGAGGAAGCTTCGATGAAACTCTCACACGAACAAATTGAAACCAACCCCTGGCTGATGATCGTCCTGATCGTGCTGGTGGTGTCGGTCGGTGGCCTGGTTCAGATCGTGCCGCTCTTCTTCCAGCGTTCCACCACCGAGCCGCTGCCGGGCATGACCCCGCCCAGCGCGCTGCAGGTGGCCGGCCGCGACATCTTCGTCCGCGAAGGCTGCTACAACTGCCACTCGCAGATGGTCCGTCCGTTCCGCGCCGAGACGCTGCGCTACGGCCCCTACTCGGTGGCCGGCGAGTCCGTCTGGGATCACCCCTTCCAGTGGGGCAGCAAGCGCACCGGTCCGGACCTGGCCCGTGTTGGCGGCCGCTACAGCGACGACTGGCACCGTGCCCACCTGCACAACCCGCGTGACGTGGTGCCCGAGTCCAACATGCCCGCCTACCCCTGGCTGGAAGAGACCCCGGTCGACCAGAGCAGCATCGTCCGTCACATGAAGGCACTGCGCAGCGTCGGCGTGCCCTTCAGCGACGAGTCCATCAACGGTGCTGTCGAGGAGCTCGAGGGCAAGACCGAACAGGACGCCCTGATTGCCTTCCTGCAGGGTCTGGGCCGCGTCCGTCCGCAGAACCAGTAATGGAGGAACGGTCTTGGATTTCAACGTGATCCGGGGTGTCCTCACCCTGGTGTTCCTCATCTTCTTCCTGGGCGTCATCGTCTACGCCTGGTCCAAGAAAAACAAGGCCCGCTTCGATGAAGCGGCCATGCTTCCCCTGAACGAACCCAACGAGAGAAAAAATGGCTGATTTCGTATCCGACTTCTGGTCATACTACGTCATCGTACTGACCATTCTCAGCCTGCTGTTCTGTCTGTTCGTTCTGATCGCAAACAGCCGGAAACCTGCTCCCACGCCGGACAACACCACCGGCCACGTCTGGGACGGCGACATCCGTGAGGCCAACAACCCCCTGCCCCGCTGGTGGATGGGCCTCTACCTGATCTGCACCTTCTTCGCCATCGGCTACCTGATCTACTACCCTGGCATGGGTGACTTCAAGGGCGCCGGTGGCTGGACCTCGATTGGCCAGTACCACGAAGAGCGCGCCCAGGTGGAAGCCACGCTCGGCCCCATCTACGCCAAGTTCGCCGGCCAGTCGCCCGACCAGCTGAAGACGAACCCCGAGGCACTTGCCATCGGCCAGCGGCTCTTCCTGAACAACTGCGCCCAGTGCCACGGTGCCGATGCCCGGGGCAGCCGTCACTTCCCGAACCTGACCGATGGTGACTGGCTGCACGGGGGTGATGCCGAGACGATCGTCGAGACCATCACGGAAGGCCGTCACGGCATCATGCCGCCGCAGGCTGCCGGTTTCGACAGCCCGGCCGACATCGAGAACACCGCGCAGTACGTGCTGTCGCTGTCCGGCTCGGCCACCGACCCCATCAAGGCCCAGAAAGGCAAGAAAGGCTTCCAGATCTGTGCAGCCTGCCACGGTCCTGACGGCAAGGGCAACCAGGACGTGGGCGCCCCCAACCTCACCGACCGCATCTGGCTGCACGGTGGCGGTCTGAAAGGTGTCATGCACGCCATCAACAATGGCTTTGACAGCCAGATGCCGGCTCACAAGGACCTGTTCACCAAGGAACAGATCGATGTGCTGGCTGCCTACGTGATGTCGCTGTCCAACCCGAAGAAGAACTGATCCCGTGGAACCCGAAACCCGCGTCATCCAAGTCCACCGCAGCCGCTCGACGACCGGCACAGGCAAAGCCAAGACAGCAGCAGCTCAGGCTGCAGCCAACGAGGCTGGCAAGGAAGGGGGGCTGTTCTCCAGCTACTCGGCGCGGGTCAAGATCCAGCCCCGCTCGGTGCGTGGTCGCTACGACAATCTCCGGATTGCCGCAGTGATCATCACCCAGCTGGTCTTCTACGGGCTGCCCTGGCTGCAGTGGAACGGCCGTCAGGCCGTCCTCTTCGACCTGGACGGCCGCAAGTTCCACCTCTTCGGGGCCGTGCTCTGGCCGCAGGACTTCGTCTATCTGGCGGGCCTGCTGGTCTTCTGTGCCCTCACCCTCTTCTTCGTCACCGCCGTGGCCGGGCGGGTCTGGTGCGGCTACTCCTGTCCGCAGACGGTCTATACCGAGATCTTCATGTGGATCGAGGCCAAGCTGGAAGGCGACCGCGCCAAGCGTCGCAAGCTCGATGCGGCCCCGATGTCCTGGTACAAGTTCCGCGTGCGCGGCACCAAGCACCTGCTGTGGGTGCTGCTGTCGCTCTTCACCGGCTTCACCCTCATCGGCTACTTCGCCCCCATCCGCGACCTGCCTGCCCAGATCATCGGCATGGAGCTGGGTCCGTGGCAGTGGTTCTGGTTCCTCTTCTACGCCTTTGCCCTGTGGGGCAACGCCGGCTTCCTGCGCGAGCAGGTCTGCACCTACATGTGTCCTTACGCCCGTTTCCAGGGCGCGATGTTCGACAAGGACACGATGATCATCACCTACGACAAGGAACGGGGTGATCCGCGCGGCTCGCGCTCCAAGAAGGCCGACCCCAGCGCCCTGGGACTGGGCAGCTGCATCGACTGCGGCCTGTGCGTCGAGGTCTGCCCCACCGGCATCGACATCCGTGATGGCCTGCAGTACCAGTGCATCAGCTGCGCCGCGTGCGTGGACGTGTGCAACGACGTCATGGACAAGATGTCCTACCCGCGTGGCCTCATCCGCTACACCACCGAGAACGCACTCGCCAACCACCTCGACACCAAGGCCACCGCCAAGCGGGTGCTGCGCCCGCGCGTGCTGGCCTACGCGGCCCTGCTGCTGGCGCTGGCCGGCTTCCTGGTCGGTTCGCTGGCCACCCGCAACCCGCTGCGTGTCGACGTGATCCGCGACCGTGCCTCGCTGGCGCGCTTTGCCGACAACGGTGATATCGAGAACACCTATACCCTGCAGCTGATGAACGCCAGCGAGCGCCCCCTGGTGCTGGAGCTGAGCGCAAGCGGCCTGCCCGGCCTGCGCATCGCCGGCCAGAACCGCATCGAGGTGCCTGCGGCCTCCAACCGCCTGGTGCCCATCGCCCTGCAGCTGCCGGCCGACACCGACCAGCGTCCCGGCTCGCATCCCATCAAGATCGAGGTCACCCCGGTGAACCCTCCGGATCAGGAGGATGGCCCCAGCGCTTCGGCACGCCACGAAGACAGCATCTTCATGGTGCCCCGCTGATCTCCGGCTTCACATGGATTCACGGTTGCCCCCTGCACCGTGAATCCTGCCGGAATTAATATCCCATCAGGGCGGCCACTTCCCTATCGGCCGCCCTTCACGAGCAGCGGCCCCAGGCGCAGCGCCACCCATCCCAAGTCACGGCCGCGGCAGATCCCCGATTCCTGTACCCCGGGTACGTATCGTCCCCTGCCCCACCTCGATCATCATGAGCAGAACCGAACAGCCCACCACCCTGCCCTCACAGCCTGCCCGGCCCGTCAAGGCCTTCTCGCAGCCGCTGATGTGGCTGGTGGTCGGCATCCCCGCTGCCACCGTGGTGGCCGGCCTCTTCACCCTCTGGATTGCCATTCACGGCGCCGATACCCCGGTGGGCAGCGACTACGTGAAGCAGGGACTCAGCGTGACACCCGACACCCGCCGCGAGGATCGCGCCCGTGAGCTGGGCGTGGCCGGCACACTGGCCATGCACACCACCCCGGGCAACATGCTGCTGGTGGAACTCACCCTGGTCCCCAACGGAGCCGACATCAAGCCCACGCGCCTGCGTCTGCTGCACCCCTCCGATCCGAACAACGACCTCGCCATCCACATGCTGCCTGCCGGCGATGGCCACTGGCACGCCCGGCAACCCATCACCTGGGCCCCCGGCACCCGCTGGCATATTGCCCTGGAAGGTGAGGACTGGCGCCTGCCCATCGCGGGTCTTCAGACCCTTGAAAGCCTGCGTGCCCAGCCCTTCGACGCCCACAAGGCCACCGCTCCGGTCCTGCAGGCGCCGCGGACCCTGCCCGCCGACTTCCGGCCGAAGCAATGAACAGCGCCTGGCCCCTGGTCTCGGCCGCCCTGCTGATGGGCGCAGGCGGCAGCCTGCACTGTGTCAGCATGTGTGCCGGCCTGCAGCGCATGACCCTGCGTGGCATCCCGGTCATCACCGTGAAGGGAGGCGCTGCCACGTCCCGGACGTCGGAAGACGCACCCCACCCCGGTACAGCCGCCAGTGCCCCGAACGCACTCAAGGCAACGGCAGCATCCGCCATCACGCCTGACAACGGCAGCGCCGCAGCCCTCAGCAGCTCTTCGCTGGCGCGACGCCTTGCCCTCAAGCTGCCCGACGCCCGCTGGTGGCGCTTTCAGGCAGGTCGCGTGCTGGGCTACAGCCTGCTGGGCCTGGCTGCCGGTGCCATCGGCCAGCAGGTCCTGGCCGCCGCCTACTGGCAACCGATCTTCGAATCGGTCTGGGCTGGTCTCAACGCCCTGCTCGTCCTGCTGGGCCTGAGCCTGCTGGTGCTGGGCCGCGAGCCCCTGTGGCTCAGTGCGCTGGGTAGCCGCCTGGCATCACGTACCCCACTGGCCTCGGGCCGTCGTACCGAATGGCTGCGCGGCATGCTGTGGGCGCTGCTGCCCTGCGGGCTTCTGTACACTGCGCTGGGAACCGCCATTCTGGCGGCCACCCCGCTGGGCGCGGCCGCCGTGATGGCCGCCTTTGCGCTGGGCACCAACCTGGGCCTCTTCCTGGTGGAGGCAGGTGCGCGCAACCTGCTGGGCAACCGTGCCCCGCAGGTGGCCTATCGCCTCAATGGCATCTTGCTGATCATGCTGTCAGCCGCAGGTCTGGCCGCTGCCCTGGCCGGGCACGCCCATCCGTACTGCTGACGTTTACTGCGAGCTCTGCGACTCCGACCACGGCTGGTGGATGCGCATCAGCGCCACGCGCCGTGCGTTCTCGGGCGACATGTCGGTCGCCAGACCGGACTCGGGCACGCCGGAAAGCACACGCAGCCGATCATGCGAGATGATCTGCATCTTGCGCTGCTCCACCGAGATGACGCCCTGCTCCTGCAGGCGCGACAGCGTGCGACTGACCGTTTCCAGCTTCAGCCCCAGATAGTTGCCGATTTCCTCGCGGGTCATCCGCAGGATGAACTGGCTGGAAGAAAAGCCGCGCCGCATGAAGCGCCGTGACAGCTCCAGCAGGAAGGCGCCGATGCGCTCCTCGGCCCGCATGGTGCCCAGCAGCATCATCAGCCCCTGATCGCGCACGATCTCGCGCGAGATGATGCGATGCAGCCGCTGCTGCAGCGGCGGGAAGCGCCGGCCGATGGATTCCAGCTCCGAGAACGGCACCACGCAGACATCCGCGTCTTCCAGCGCTACCGCGTCGCTGTGGAACGAGCCCCGGCTGATGGCGTCAAAGCCCAGCACGTCGCCCGGCATGGGAAAGCCGATGATCTGCTCGCGCCCGTCGGGCGACAGCACCCGAGACTTGAAGAAACCGGCACGGATGGGATAGATGGCGTCGAAAGGATCGCCCGCCTTGTACAGATAGGAACCGCGCCGCACCCTGCGCCGCGTCTTGACCATGCCCGCAAGCTGCTCCATGTCGGCAGCGCTCAACCCTTCCACCAGGCACAGGTCATGCATGCTGCACGACATGCAGGAAGCATGCCCGGATGCAGCCTGGGCAGGCACCGTGGATTCAGCCGTAGGAACGTTCTTCAAGGGAAGGACCTCTGGTCAGGCAACGAGCGTACACGCTGCGCGCAGCGTGCGGGCAGGAAAAACAGACAGTTAACCGAAAAAAAATACTCTCCCGACGCGCCCAGCTCACCCATCGGGCCCGGCCGCGCGGCTATCGTCGGATGACAACACATGAAAGGCAACGACACCACCCCAAGAGCCGCGCCTCAGGGATTATAAGTGTCCGTTGACCAGGATCAAAACCACCAAGTCACGTTCATTCATGCTTTTTGTATGGACAGCATGCCGACACTCGAACTGATTCGCGTTTTCGACCAACCGGGGCCCAGGTACACCTCCTACCCCACGGCGGATCATTTCGCCGAGGCCTTCGACGCCGAGAAACAGGCCTGGTGGCTGGACAACCGCACCCTGCGCCAGCCAGGACAGCCTGTTACCGTCTACGTCCACATCCCCTTCTGCGAGTCCATCTGCCACTATTGCGCGTGCAACCGCATCGGTACCCGAGACCATGCCAGAGCCGTGGCCTATCTGCAAACCCTGAAACAGGAAATCCGCCTTTATGCGGCGCACCTGCATCGGGATGTAAGGATTTCGCAACTTCACCTGGGCGGTGGCACCCCCACCTTCTTCAGCGATGACGAGCTGGCCGAGCTGCTGACCACGCTCGACGCCGAGATCGGCCTGCAGGCCCAGGCCGAATGTTCCATCGAGATCGACCCCCGCACGGTGGACAACACCCGGCTCACCAACATCCGGCGCATGGGGTTCGACCGCATCAGCCTGGGCGTGCAGGATCTTGATCCCAAGGTCCAGGTTGCCATCCACCGCATCCAGCCTGAAGAGATGCTGGTGGGCCTGATGGAACACGCCCGCACGCTCGACTTCAAGTCCATCAACATCGACCTCGTCTACGGCCTGCCCAAGCAGACGCTGGAGACGCTGGCTCATACCCTGGACCGCATCGCCGCCCTGCGCCCGGGCCGCATGGCCATCTATGGCTACGCCCATCTGCCTGAGCGCTTCAAGGCCCAGCGCCTCATCCACCGCGAAGACCTGCCCGACCAGGCCATGCGCATGGCCATGGTGCAGCTGGCCATCCAGAAGCTCAACCAGGCCGGTTACCGCTACATCGGCATGGACCACTTCGCCCTGCCCGACGACGACCTGGCCATCGCCCTGGAGCGCGGCACCCTGCGCCGCAACTTCATGGGCTACACCGCCATGCCCGGTGACGACCTCATCGGCCTGGGCGTCTCGGCCATCAGCGCCATCGGCCCCAGCTACTCGCAGAACCACCGGGAGCTCAAGCCCTGGCGCCAGGCCATCGAAGCCGGGCGGCTGCCCACCGCCCGCGGCATCGAACTTCGTGGCGACGACACCCTGCAGCGTGCCGTCATCATGGAACTCATGTGCCAGGGCCAGCTCGACTTCCAGTCCATCGGCGACCGCTTCCTCATCGACCCGCAGGAATACTTCCGCCACGAACTCGAGGGCCTGCAGCGCTTCATCGAGGCCGGCCTCGTCCTGCGTGACGAAAGCGGCATCCAGGTCACGCCCGTCGGCCGCTACTTCCTGCGCAGCATCGCCATGGTCTTCGACCGCCACGCCCAGCTGCGCCGCCGCCAGCGTGAACAGCAGCGCCTGCTGGAAGAGACCGGCGCCACCCCGGTGGCCGTCGAGGCACGGCTGGCTGCAGCTGCCGATGCCGGCCGCGCCGGCGCCAACGACGATGACGCAGGCCCCCCCACCCGGCGCGTCATCCCGCTGCACGACGAACGACCGGAACTCACCCGGGTCAAATAACCGCCCGTCCGCAGCTCGGGCGGCAGCAAGGCCCCCCGTCTCCAGTCCCCCTTGACCCAAGGGGGACTGACACTCTGCCGCCCTCTTCCAGGGCCTCCTTTCCCATGGAGGCCTGACATCCTGCCTGGCGTCCCATCTCAGGCGTCCCATCCCACGCGCACCATCCCACGCGCACCATCCCACGCGCCCCATCCCACGCGCCCCATCCCGCGCTCGACCATGCCCACAGGCCATGCGCCCGCCGGGCAACGGCCGGGCAATAACGGGGCAATAGCACCTTGCTAAACCAATACACCCAAATATCGTACTGATCATTACTTTCATTATTATAATTGCCACGCGCAGCGCCACCTGGCCTGCTCTCTGCACACATCAGAGCCCATCCCAACCCTACCTTCCCCCATCATGCACAACGCCAAGGCACTTCCCTTCGCGCTTCTTCTGTCGACCCCGCTGGTCGCTCCTGCCCACGCTCAGGAAGCCGACCGCGCCACCCTGCCCGCCGTGAACGTCGTCGGTGCCCAGGATGACGGCTACACCACGCCCGACGCCACCAGCGGCACCAAGACCAACGCCCCGCTGCGCGACGTGCCGCAGACCATCAACGTCATCCCGGCCCGTGTCCTGGAAGACCAGCACGTCAACTCCATGCAGGACGCCCTGAAGAACGTGCCCGGCGTGTCCTTCTCGCACGGTGACGGCCAGCGTGACCAGGTCTCCATCCGCGGCTTCACGGCCATTGCCGACCAGTACGTCGACGGCTTCCGCGACGACGCCCTGTACTTCCGCGACCTCTCCAACATCGAGCGCGTCGATGTCATCAAGGGCCCTGCCGCCGTCCTGTACGGCCGTGGCTCCGCCGGCGGCCTCATCAACCGCATCAGCAAGAAACCCGGCAAGGACATCACCGCCGCCAACCTCAGCCTGGGCTCCTGGAAGGACCGCCGGCTGGAAGCTGATCTGGGTCGTGCCAATGGCGACCAGAGCCTGTCCTGGCGTCTCACCGGCGCCATCGAGAAGGCCGACAACTATCGCCACCAGCAGTTCCTCGACCGCAAGGCCATCGCCCCTTCCGCCCAGCTCAAGTTCTCGCCCGACACCCAGGTGCTCCTGCAGGCCGAATACCTGAATGACCGTCGCGTGACCGACTTCGGCATCCCCGCCTACCAGGGCCGTCCCGTGAACGTGGATCCGGGCACCTACTACGGCGCCGCCAACGCCCGCGATGCCGACTACACCCACACCACGGTCCATGCCTATACCGGCGTCGTCACCCATCGCATCAACGACACCCTGTCGCTGCGCAACGCCACCCGCTACTACCACTACGAACTGGACCGCAACAACACCACCACCGCCTCGGTCAACGCCGCGGCCCGCACCGTCAGCCTCGCGCACGGCAACATCTTCCGGCGTGAACACGGCTGGAGCAACCAGACCGAACTCACCCAGCAGGCTTACCTGGGCGGCCTGAAGCACGAACTGCTCTATGGTCTGGAACTGGGCCAGCAGAACAAGGATCTGGTCTCCTACGCGCAGCGCAACGTTGGCACCGTGGACCTCTTCAATCCCGTGCTGCCCACCCTGGCACGCCTGGCCAGCGGCAACCCCACCAACGACAACCTCGGCCGCTTCGAGACCATGGGCCTGTACGTGCAGGACATGATCTCCATCGACGAACAGTGGAAGGTACTGGCCGGCCTGCGCTATGACCACTTCAAGCAGGAAACCGGCGAGCGCAACACCGGCCGCAAGCTGCAGCGCACCGACAACGACATCAGCCCCCGCCTGGGCGCCGTCTACCAGCCTGACGCCGCACAGTCGTACTATCTGTCGTGGAGCCGCTCCTTCCAGCCCTCCGGCGAAGCCTTCGCCCTGAGCAGCGGCAACGCCAACCTGGATCCCGAACAGACCACCAACACCGAGATCGGCGCCAAATACGATCTGCTCGACGGCCGCCTCAGCACCACCTTCTCGCTGTTCCGCCTGAACCGCACCAACGTCCGCGACACCGATCCCGCCACCAACCAGCTGGCCACCATCGGCACCCGTCGCACCGACGGCTTCGAGTGGAGCCTGAGCGGCGAACTGGCCCCCGGCTGGCGCGCCATCATGGGCTACGCCTTCCTCGACGCCAAGGTCACCCGCTCGCCCTCGCGCAATGATGGCCAGCCCGTCCAAGGCAAGCGCAGCACCCTCACCCCGCGTCACGCCGCCAACTTCTGGATCACCAAGGACTTGGACGGCGGCTTCGGCGTGGGTGCCGGTGCCAACCTGGTCGGCAGCCGCTACGCCAACGCCGGCAACACCGTGCGCCTGCCCGGCTACGTGACGGCCGATGCCGCCGCCTGGTGGCGCCAGGGCCCGTGGGGCGTGCAGCTCAACGTCTACAACATCACCGACGCCCGCTACATCGTCTCCTCGCACGGCGCCAACGGCAACATGAACCTGCCCGGCGCACCGCGCAACGTGATGCTGAAGCTCAGCTATCGGATGTAATGACGTACAGCCCGAAGGTCCGCATCGGCAGCATCGTGCGGACCTTTGCGGGCTACCCTCACCCCGGTGCCTCATCGGGGTGAGGAATCGCTGCCCGTGGTCCGACAAACGACAGCATCGGGGTGATGAGCGGTACTGACGGGATATTGATCATCCGGGCGCCGCCATCCATCATGGCCTGTCTTCCACAACAAGAACAGACGAGATGGCCATCCCCCGATATGACGACATGCTTGTTGCCCTCCTCTCGCTGATGGAGGATGGCGCACCCCGTGAAAAGTCGTCCCTGATCCTGCCTCTGGCCGAGCGCCTGAAGGTCAGCGAAGAAGACCGGACCGAGACCTACGAAACCCGAGAGGTTTCCATCTTTGTCGACCGCATGTCCTGGGCGCTGAGCTATCTTTCCATGGCCGGACTGCTGCAGCGTCCTGGACGCGGCAAATACGCCATCACCGAAGAAGGCAAGTCCCTGGTGAACGCCCCCAACGACAAGATCAAGGCGCTGGTACGGAAGCGGGTCTCTGAAAGAAAACTGCTCGAACAGAGCGATGGAGACGTCACGCAGCTCGAAAAGGCATTGCCCGCCCTGATCAGCAAGCAGGACACAAGCGGCAAGACACCGAAAGACCAGATCTACGAGCTCTTCTCAATCTACAAACGCACCAAGTACGAAGAGATCATCGACATGATCCTTTCAAAGACCCCCGAGAGCTTCGAAAGGGTCGTCGTCCAGCTCCTGCAGAAAATGGGCTATGGTGGGCGCCTCAAGGATGCCGGCCGCACCACCCAGCTCAGCCGGGATGGCGGTATCGACGGCGAGATCCGGGAAGATGTCCTGGGCCTGGGCAGGATCAGCATCCAGGCCAAGCGTTACCAGCGTGATCAGTCCATCGGACGTCCTGAAGTTCAGGCTTTCGCGGGCGCGCTCCTGGGGAACCGTTCCACAAAGGGCGTCTTCATCACCACCTCGAAATTCACCAGGGACGCCATCGACTACGCAAGATCAGTACCCAACGCTGCCATCATTCTCATCGACGGCATGCAGCTTGCCGAATACATGTACCAGTATGGACTGGGCGTGGAGATCCGGGACGAATTTGCCATCAAGGACCTCGACGAAAGCTACTGGGACGAGCTGGCCGATGGCGCCCCATCATTGCCTGCGAAGGCCTGAGCCGGAAGAACAGGACGACACGCCCTTGAAAGACAACGGCCGCCACCCGAGACACGGGCAGCGGCCATTCGTTCAACTCAAAGCCGAATCATGTTTTCATGACCCGGCCTGGGAAGGGTCAGAGCGGAAACTTGCAGATCGTTCTCTCATCTGACGTGAGCACGTCACCATAGGTGTACATGATCTCGAAATCAGCCGGCGGGGTCGCCCCATCGCCCGTGGGATCAACGTTCATGATGAAGCCGTGTACCTTCTTGGCTGCATCATCGGCACTGTAGCCAGAAATATGGGTCTTGAACAAGTACGGCCCAACTTCCTCGTCAAGTTTGAAGAACACAGACCGGAAAAGCTGCGTCATCCTGAAGACATGCACCTTGTCGCCCACGGTGAAGGTCACTCCCCCCTCCTTCGTCAGCTTCACTGTGCAGTCCTTGCCATCCGACGAATCCTTGCCCACGTAGACACCGGCAGCGCATGCGGCGCCGGTCGCAGGGTCGAACGAGCGGGATGGCGTCTGGCACTCCCGACGCATCTGCTCATACATGGCCCGGTTGACCTGGGCTGCCCCCTGGGTATTGCTGGCCGGAGTCGGCGCTGTCGCAGCCGGTGCAGTCGCAACAGGCGAGTTCGTGGTCGGTGTCGTTGCAGCCGGCGTGGTGGCCGGTGCCGATGGCGCAGTCGCGGCGGGCGTGGTTGCAGCCGGCGTGCTGTTGGTCGCAGTCGTCGTGCCGCCAGCCGTGCTGGTCGTGGTCGAGCCACTGCCATTCGTCGCAACCGGCGTGCTGCTGTCGCCACCGCCACCACCGCCACAGGCGCCAAGAACGGCCGAGATGGCCAGAGCCAGGGCAAGCTTGCTGCCGGATACAAGTTGAGTGTTCATGGTCATTCCAGAAAACAGAAACAGGCGGGAATGTCGATCAGACTCGAAAATGGCCACTGCCTGAAGAGCGGACAGTGGCCATCTATCAGTTCACTACCGAATCATGTCGCTCCATGATCCGGCCTCACGTCTCAGAGCGGAACGCGGCAGGTCGATTGAGCATCCGGAGAATACTGCGGACCGTAGGCGTGGTTGATATCAAGATGATCAGGCCGCTTGCCAGCTTCGGCTCGGGGCTCCAGACGCAGCTCGAAGCTGTGAACTTTCCTGTTGGCATCCGGCGCGCTATCAGCGCTGATGCCCATGCCCCAGATATGCTGATACTCGGCGTCTGCCAGCGGAGTGCTCTTCGAGTAGAAGAAGTTCTGTGCCAGCTTGAAGGCATACACATCATTGCCCATGGTGTACGTCACATCACCATCCCGCGTCAACCGGACCGTGCAGACCGTCTGGCCGTCCTTCAGATTCTTGCCGACGTAGGTGCCGGCAGCACACGCATAGAAGCCCGCTTCACTCGTGTGCGACACGACCTGGCACTGCGTGCGCAGCTGCTCATACATCGCCTGGTTGGACGAAAGCGTCGGCTGGGTGTTGTTGGCTGCAGGCGTGGTCGCAGCCGGCGTGTTGGTCGTGGCAGCAGGCGTGGTTGCTGCCGGCGTGTTCGGTGCCACCGGCGTCGTCGGCGTGCTGCTGCCACCGCCACCGCCGCCACAAGCGGTAAGAACAGCCGAGACGGCCACGGCCAGGCTCAGAGACAGTTTGCTGCCGAATGCGTGTTGCTTGCCCATGATGGCTCCCCAGAAAAAAGGGTGGAAGTTGCAATGGCGAGCAAACTAACATGCCGCGTTTTGAGGACATATGGCATTTTTCCGCACGCAAGATCGGCGGACGAAATCAGCCGACAAGTGCATGAGCGCTTCAGAAGCCCCCCGGCAAAGCCACTTCCCTCACGCACAAACAGAAAGGCCCTGCATCCGCATGCGCGGTGCAGGGCCTGTCCGTGGTGACGTCCCGGATCCGGATGAGCGCCGGACCCGGTCAGGTCATCAGCCGGCAGCTGCTTCCAGGGCAGCCACGGCCGGCAGGGTGCGGCCTTCCAGGAACTCCAGGAAGGCGCCACCACCGGTGGAGATGTAGCTGATCTGGTCGGTGATGCCGAACTTGGCAATGGCGGCCAGGGTGTCACCACCGCCCGCGATCGAGAAGCCCTTGGAGGCGGCGATGGCGCGGGCCAGGGTCTCGGTGCCCTTGGCAAAGGCGTCGAACTCGAACACGCCGACCGGGCCGTTCCAGACGATGGTGCCAGCAGACTTCAGCTGCTCGGCCAGCTTGGCAGCGGTCTTGGGACCAATGTCCAGAATCATGTCGTCTTCGGCCACGTCCTTGGCGGCTTTGACGGTAGCCGGGGCGTCAGCGGCGAAGGTCTTGGCCACCACCACATCTTCGGGGATGGGCACTTCGGCGCCGCGGGCCTTCATCTTCTCGATGATCTTCTTGGCGTCGCCCACCAGGTCGGGCTCGGCCAGGGACTTGCCGATGGGCAGGCCGGCAGCCAGCATGAAGGTGTTGGCAATGCCGCCACCCACGATCAGCTGGTCCACCTTGTCGGCCAGGGAGTCGAGGATGGTGAGCTTGGTGGAGACCTTGGAGCCGGCCACGATGGCAACCATCGGGTGAGCCGGGTTGTGCAGGGCCTTGCCCAGAGCATCCAGCTCGGCGGCCAGCAGCGGGCCGGCAGCGGCTTCCTTGGCAAAGCGGGCGATGCCGTGGGTGGAGGCCTCGGCGCGGTGAGCGGTGCCGAAGGCATCGTTCACGTAGACGTCGCACAGGGCGGCGTATTTCTTGGCCAGGGCTTCGTCGTCTTTCTTCTCGCCCTTGTTGCAGCGGGTGTTTTCCAGCACCACCACATCACCCGGAGCCAGCGGGAAGCCGCCATCCAGGTAGTCGGCCTGCAGGCGCACGGGGCGGCCCAGCAGTTCCTCCAGGCGCTTGGCCACAGGAGCCAGCGAGTCCTCGGGCTTGAATTCGCCCTCTTTCGGACGGCCCAGGTGGGAGGTGACCATGACGGCGGCGCCCTTGTCCAGCGCGGCCTTGATGGCAGGCACCGAAGCCCGGATGCGGGTGTCGTCGGTGATGTTGCGGTTCTCATCCAGCGGGACGTTGAAGTCGCTGCGGATGAAGACTTTCTTGCCTTTCAGGTCGAGGTCTGCCAGTCGCTTGAATTTCATCGTGTTCTCCATGACAGGCCAGTCAATGGGAGGATGCGGCATTCACTGACCCGGGAATTCGGTCGGCAGGGCCATCAGGGCCTCTGCACAGATGTCTGGGTGGCGGCCGGCCAACAGGTTTCCGTGGACACGGAAGGATCCGAAGGCCGGCTGGGCCACAAGGCTGCCGAGGCGCACCGCCCGGGCGGCGCCGGGGTGTCCTGCACGTGGCAAGGACACCGGCGCCGTCAGGCCGGCACGGGACGGCAGCCGGGCACCCTGCCCTTTCGGGCGGGGTGCCGTGATGCACCGATCACTTGGCGTTCATCAGCGCCACGGTGGTGTCGAGCATCCGGTTGGAGAAGCCCCACTCGTTGTCGTACCAGCTGGTGACCTTCACCAGACGGCCGCTGACCTTGGTCAGCGTGGAGTCGAAGGTGGAGGACGCCGGGCAATGGTTGAAGTCGACCGAGACCAGCGGCTTGTCGTTGTAGTTCAGGATGCCTTTCAGTTCCTTGCTTTCGGAAGCTTCCTTCAGGATCTTGTTGACTTCCTCGACCGTGGTGTCACGGGCAGCGATGAACGACAGGTCGACCAGCGAGACGTTGATGGTCGGCACGCGCACGGCGAAGCCGTCCAGCTTGCCATTCAGCTCGGGCAGCACCAGGCCGACGGCAGCGGCAGCACCGGTCTTGGTCGGGATCATCGACTGGGTGGCCGAACGGGCACGACGCAGATCGGAGTGATACACGTCGGTCAGCACCTGGTCGTTGGTGAAGGCGTGAACGGTGGTCATCAGGCCATTGACGACGCCGATCTTGTCCTGCAGCGGCTTGACCAGCGGGGCCAGGCAGTTGGTGGTGCAAGAGGCGTTGGAGATGACGGTGTCCGAAGCCTTCAGCACGCCCTGGTTCACGCCGTAGACGATGGTGGCGTCCACGTCCTTGCCGCCCGGTGCGGAGATGATGACTTTCTTGGCGCCGCCGGCCAGGTGGGCGCTGGCTTTTTCCTTGGAGGTGAACAGGCCGGTGCACTCCAGCACCACGTCGACGTTCAGATCCTTCCAGGGCAGCTTGCTGGGATCACGCTCGGCCAGCACCTTGATCTTGTCGCCATTGACGACCAGGTAGTCGCCTTCGACCTTGACTTCACCGTTGAACTTGCCGTGGGCGGTGTCGTACTGGGTCAGGTGCGCATTGGTTTCGGGCTTGCCGAGATCATTGATGGCGACGATCTCGATGTCGTGCTTCTTGCCGCTTTCATAGTGGGCACGCAGCACATTGCGGCCAATCCGGCCATAACCATTGATTGCAACGCGAATCGTCATTTCTTTCTTCCTCTTGTATTGAAGGATCAGAGCCCCAGCACCTGCCGCACGGTGGCGGCAACGTTGTCGGCAGTCATGCCGAAATGCTGGTTGAGTACCGATGCGGGAGCGGATTCGCCGAAGCGATCGATCCCGACCACCGCCGCAGGGCGGTATTTCCACCAGAAATCGGTGACACCGGCTTCCACGGCAATCCGTGGAAGGTCGTCTGGCAACAGACGGCGTTTGTAAGCCACGTCCTGACTGTCGAACGTGGTGGTGGATGGCATGGAGACCACCCGGACACGAATGCCTTCATCGGCCAGCTGGCGCGCGGCAGCCAGTGCCAGCGACACCTCGGAGCCGGTGGCGATCAGCACGGCCTTGGCGGCACGCGGGGCGTGCACCAGGTAGGCACCACGACGGATCTCGTCGACGTCGACCACTTCGCGCTCGATGAAGGGCAGCCCCTGCCGCGACAGCAGCAGGCAGGTGGGACCTTCCTCGTTCTCGATGGCGGCCTGCCAGGCGATGGCAGTCTCGACCGTGTCCGCCGGGCGCCAGACCGACATGTTGGGGATGAGGCGCAGGCAGGCCGCGGTCTCGACGGGCTGATGGGTGGGACCATCCTCACCCAGGCCGATGGAGTCGTGCGTGAAGACGTGGATGACCCGCTGCTTGCTGAGCGCAGCCACGCGCAGGGCGTTGCGGGCGTAGTCGGAGAACACCAGGAAGGTGCCGCCGTAGGGAATGAAGCCGCCGTGCAGGGCCAGACCGTTCATGACGGCGGCCATGCCGAACTCGCGCACGCCGTAGTTGATGTGGCGTCCGCCGTTGAGATCGGAATCATTGTCAGCCGACGGACGCAGCATCTCGACGCCCTTCCAGGCGGTGAGGTTGCTGCCGGTGAGGTCGGCCGAACCACCCAGCAGTTCCGGCAGGGCCGGCCCCAGGTAGTTGAGCGCGCGCTGCGAGGCGGCACGGGTGGCGATGTTCTCGGCTTCCATCACCGTGTCCATCACCAGGTTGTCCATGATGTCTTCCCAGTCGGCCGGCAGCACGCCGCGCATGCGGCGCTCCAGCTCGGCAGCCTCTTCGGGGAACTGGGCGGCATAGGCGTCGAAGGCGTCCTGCCAGCGGGCATGGCGCTCGGCGCCGACCTGAGTGGCATCCCAGGCCGCGTACAGGTCGGCCGGGATCTCGAAGGGCGGCTCGGACCAGCCCAGCGCCTTGCGGGTGGCGGCGATTTCCTCGGCGCCCAGCGATTCGCCGTGGGCCTTGGCCGTGCCGGCCCGGTTGGGCGAACCCTTGCCGATGACGGTCTTGCAGATGATGATGGTGGGCGCAAAGCGCAGCTCGCCCACGCCTTCGCCGTCGACGACCGGACGGCCGGTCTCGCCCCAGTCGCGAGCCTGCGCGATGGCCTGGGCCACAGCCCAGGCGTCGTGGCCATCGACCGCGTCGATGACGTTCCAGCCATAGGCGGCAAAGCGCTCGGCCACGTTCTCGCGGTACCAGCCCTTGACGTCGCCGTCGATGGAGATGCCGTTGTCGTCATAGAGCATGACGAGCTTGGACAGGCGCCAGATGGCGGCCAGGGCGCAGGCCTCGTGCGAGACGCCTTCCATCAGGCAGCCGTCGCCGGCAAAGACCCAGGTGAAGTGATCGACGATGGTGTGGCCGGGGCGGTTGAACTCGCCGGCCAGCAGTTTTTCGGCCAGTGCCATGCCGACCGCATTGGCCAGCCCCTGCCCCAGCGGGCCGGTGGTGGTTTCGACGCCCGGGGTGACGCCCACTTCGGGGTGGCCGGGGGTTTTTGAATGCAGCTGGCGGAAGTTCTGGATGTCGTCGATGGACAGGTCGTAGCCGCTCAGGTGCAGCAGCGCGTACAGCAGCATCGAGCCATGACCATTGGAGAGCACGAAGCGGTCGCGGTCGAACCAGGTGGGATCGGCCGGGCTGTGCTTGAGGTGCGCCGACCACAGGGCCACGGCGATGTCGGCCATGCCCATCGGCATGCCGGGGTGGCCGGACTTCGCCTTCTCGATGGCATCCATGGCCAGCACGCGCACGGCATTGGCCATGCGACGGGCGGTGTCGGGCTGCGGGAAGGCGGGCCATCCGGTGCTGACGAAGGTCTCGGCCGTGCCGTCCAGATGCACGTCATCGACCTCGGTCACACCGTCGGTCCATCCTGCCTCGGGCGCGGGGTCGTCTGCGTTGTCGGTGAAGGATTCGCCCCCGTCGTGCGGAGTGTGATTCAGCCCGTCGGCTGACGATGATTCGGGGGGGAACGAATGGATGGTCATGGCAGAAAGGGACGAATGAAGCTGAAAAAGCGGGTCTCTGCACAGTATACTGGACGCCAATGTAACAGCTATTTGCATTCCCTGCAGGGGAAGCCCTGCAGTGCTGTGCGAGCATGGCCGCCAGGCATTCACTGCGTTGCGCGGAAGCATTCAGGCAACGAATCATGGGCGCCTCGACGGCATGCCGGGTCTCCGTGCAGGCCCCGGGCAAGGATCTCTCTCATGACTCCCCGCATACATCTTCCCTCACTGCTTTCCCAGGAGCATCCCCTCCCGCAGACGCTGGCCGATCTGCCCCTCCAGCCCCTGGACGAGCCGGCGGCCCACCATCTGCTGCGGGTGCTGCGCCGCACGGTGGGTGACGAGCTGGAAGTCTTCGACGGCCAGTCGGGCCGGTGCTGGCGTGCCCGGCTGGCCAGCACGAAACCCGCCCGGGTGGAACTGCTGGTCGAGCTGCCGCCCGAGCCGCTGCCGCGCGTCCAGCTGGGTCTGGCACAGTGCCTGAGCACGGCCGAGAAGATGGACTGGACCATCGAAAAGGCGGTGGAGCTGGGCGTGAGCCACATCGTCCCGCTGCTGTCGGCCCGCAGTGTGGTGAAGCTCGACGGTGCCCGTGCGGAAAAACGCCGGGAACACTGGCAGCGGCTGATCGTGGCGGCAGCCATGCAGTGCGGACGCAGCCGGCTGCCCACGCTGGCACCCATCCAGCCGCTGGAGCGCTGGCTGGCGGCCCTGCCCGCGCCGGCTGCCACGGAACGGCGCTGGGTGCTGGACCCGACGGCACAGGCATCGCTGGCCATGCAGGCCATGCAGATGGCACAGGCTTCGCCCGGACAGGCCCTGCCTGCACAGGCCGACACCGTGTTCAGCGTCGCACATCCAGCTTCCGGCCTTACCGCTTCTGTTGCCTCCACACCTGCCCCGGCCGGCACGGGGTTGCCGGGGGGCTCGCCATCGTCAGCGGACGACACACTTCCGTCAGTGGGCTGCGCGTCATCGTCAGGCACCGCTTTTCCGGCTGGTGAGGCCCTGCCCCCCTCCTTCTCTGGATCTGGATCCGGGTCATATCACGCCGCCTGGCTGCTCTGCGGGCCGGAATCGGGTCTGTCGGAGGAAGAGATGGCGCGGGCAAAGACCCATGGGTGGCAGGGTGCCTTGCTCGGCCCCCGCGTGCTGCGCACCGAAACGGCCGGCCTGGTGGGGCTGGCGGTGCTGCAGGCTACGCTGGGCGATCTGGCGTAGAACACGACACCGGCAGCCCCCTCCAGTCACGCCTGTTTGCGAACCGAGTAGAACACCCGGAAGGCTGTGTCGTGGTCGTAGAAGAAGTCGGCCGCGTCGCGGAACACGTCCAGCAGCATGCTGCGATCATCGGCCGGGAAATGGGCCACATCCGGCAGGTTCTCGACCAGCAGCACGAAACCCGGGCGCTCGGCTTCCTCACCGGGCTCGAGGTCGGTCAGACAGTCGTAGAGGGCATCCAGGTTGTTGCCATAATGGGCCGGCAGATGCAGCCCCTCGCCCAGGGCGGCCAGCACGGCCGCTTTGCTGTCGGCCCCGCTGCAGTCGCACACGAGCAGGGTCTGGTCAGTCTGCTGGGCAGCGCGGATCAGCCCATTCTTGTCATAGGCACCCAGTGGCAGCACCGCGTGGCGCGGAATGTTGGACAGAGCAGTCATGGGTAGTCGATCCTGCGAAAGGTCTGGTAGTGATCGTCTGTATAGAAGAATTCGCTGTACTGCCCCGGCCGGCCGCCGGCAATGATCCGGCGTGCGCCCCGTGAGCGCTCATGGGGCGTGCGGACGGTGTACTCGGTGTAGTAGCCGCGCCGCTGGCGGGGCAGTCTGCCCTCGTAGTTGCCGAACACGGTCCCGTCTTTCTCGTACGGGAACGGGCCGCCCGCCAGGATCAGCTTCAGGGTTTCCTGGGCCTGCGCCGGCAGGGCCGCCACGGCAATGCAGCGCGCCGCGCCCGTGCGGCACGCCGTGGCATGCCCGCCCTGCGCATTGCCATCCGGCACATTGCCAGCCTGTACATGAGCGGCCTGTTCATGACCATCCCCTGCATGCCCATCCTGGGCACGTCCGGACAGCACATGACCAGCAGCAGCGCCCGCGGCCGCACCGGCCGCCACGCCTGCGCCACCGGCACGGCCCGATGCCGGCGGGATGGCCGCGTCCTTCACCGTCTGGGACGTGGAGGGCCGATGATGCCGGCGGTGCTTGCGCGCCTCCGCTGGCCGGGAGGTCAGCAACAGGCTGACCGCCAGGGTCAGCACCAGAAACACGGACAGGGTTCGGAAAACATTTTTCATCATGCTCGCATCGTACGTCAGGCCACGACGGCCGAAAAGCCCCCCGCCCCCATTCACCGAATCCACGTCCCGCCCATGGCCATGGTGCTTTCCTGCCCCATCGCCTCAAGCACATGATCATGGCACCTTGCTGCAACACCACCCTGGGCCCATGACCATGGCACTTTCCTGCAACATCACCCCACGCCCACGGCCCG
>ERZ772962.374-NODE-374-length-24530-cov-3.359632_pt1 | contig 24530 bp, 23 predicted proteins | sample MGYA00580676_ERZ772962 | MGnify/ENA primary metagenome ERZ772962 (study PRJEB29015, sample SAMEA2738049) | human oral metagenome | biome: human oral; feature: human-associated habitat; material: saliva | place: China | collected 2230 ...
TCTTTTCTTCATGCCTTTCCAAAATCGACGCTTTGATAGCGACTTTTTAACCGTCAAAAAAGTGATTGAGCAAGGTTATTTGGGTGATTTGGTAGATATCACTGTCAATATGGACCACTTTAGACCTAATGATGCCAGTCAAGGTGGAAATTTTGATGGCGCTTGGTATGGTCACGGTGTCCATTTAGTGGACCAAGTGGTTTCACTTTTTGGCGCTCCCAAAGAAGTTCAATATGATATTCGAGCAACAAGAGATTATGACAGTGTCGATGATTATTTTTCTGTCAATCTTCTTTATCCAAACTTGCGAGCAACTGTTGCTGCTACTGAAGTCGCTGCTCTACCACATCCAAAATGGCTTGTTTATGGTACGAGAGGAACTTTCATCAAAATGGATGTTGACCAACAAGAAAATGATTTAAAAGTTGGCATGTTCCCAGGTGATGAAGGTTTTGGGCAAGACAGTCCGGCTGATTTTGGGCAGCTTACCTATTTCAATCAAAATGGTGACCGTATTGTGAAACATATTCCGACGGTTGCTGGTGATTATGGTAGAGTTTATGATTCAGCTTATGAATCAATTATTAATGGAGCTGACAAGTTGGTTTCAGATGAACAAATTTTGGCTGTCATTAAAACTTTGGAAAATGGTTTTTCTAAATAATAATAAAAAGACTTATCAACTGATAAGTCTTTTTTTACTGACAGCCTATTTTTTCTTATTGGCTTTTTGTAATTTACTGACCAAACCTTTGAATTGACCTTCAAAAGTCAGGACATTATTGAAAATATCTTCGCCATCATTAAGCATTTTGACAGTTACCCAGCCTAAGGCTTCTGTAATTGTTGTCGCCACTGTGGCATTAATTGCTCCACCTGCAATTGTTCCCACCGCAGGAACAAATTTTAAAACATTCCCTACAAGGCTTCGACCTAAACCAACAACAACTAATTCCTTAGTGATTCCTTTTGCCAATGCTTCTGACCAAGAAGCCCCAAATATCTTATAAAGTCGCATCATCATTGTCAATTGAATCGGAACAAGCAAGACGGCATCTGAAAAGGGAATTGGTGAAAAGCCAACAATTGCCGCCGTCAAGGTAGCGAAATGAATGGTTTCATGACATTTTCTTCGCGTTTGACTGTCAACTCCAACCAAAAATTCATCAAAGAGATGGTCAAATTTCTGAGAATTGCTAGCTAAAAACTGTTCTGCTTTCGCTTTTGAAACAGTTAAAGAAGAACTGATTATTTTTGCGGAACGAGCAGGCATTTTTTTGAGCACTTGATTAAAAAACTCCTCAAAAGCTGCATTGCTTTCTTGATTTTTTTCTTTTATTTTCTTATCTGATTTTTTAAACATTATCGCTCCTTCTCTCTTGTTTTTAACTCATTATAACAAAATAGGCTCCTAATACGCGAAAAAATCAATCAATAATTTGACTGATTTTTTTTGATATCTTATTTTGCAAATTGTGAATTATAAAGGCTGGCATATAATCCATTTTCTTTAAGGAGACTTTCATGGTTTCCCATTTCCACAATATTTCCATTTTCCATAACCAAAATCTGATTGGCATCACGAATAGTTGATAAGCGGTGAGCAACAACAAAGCTTGTCCGCCCTTTTAATAAACGATTCATCGCTGATTGAATCAGGCGCTCCGTTCTTGTATCTACACTGGAGGTGGCTTCATCCAAAATCAATATTTCTGGATTTGCTAAAAAGGCACGGGCGATGGTTAATAACTGCCTTTGACCCTGAGAAATATTGCTTGCGGCTTCATTCAAAAGAGTTTGATAACCTTGAGGTAAAGTGGTGATAAATTCATCAGCATGTGCCATTTTAGCTGCTTGAATCACTTCTTCTTGTGTTGCTTCAAGACGACCATACTGTAAATTATCCATAATTGTCCCTGAGAACAACCAGGTTTCTTGTAAAACCATTGCCATCCGTCCACGTAATTGTTCACGGTCAATTTCGCGAATGTCTTTTCCCTCAAGTAAAATATTTCCCGAAGTGACATCGTAAAATCGTTCGAGCAAGTTAATCATTGTTGTTTTTCCTGCTCCTGTTGGTCCCACAATGGCAATCATTTGCCCAACTTCAACGGAAAAATTTACATCTGTCATTAAGGATTGATTCTCATTGTAAGAAAATGCAACTTGGTCAAAATTGATGAAATCAGTCTTGTCAGTCGCTTCTAAATTACTGACAGCATTTTTTGAACTTTTGTCAGCAACTTTTTCACTGACAGGAATTCCGTCAGTCATTTCTTTTTCATCTAATACTTCAAAAATTCGTTCGGCTGACGCAACTGTAGCCTGAATAGTATTAAGCATATTCGAGATATTTGTGATTGGCTGTGCAAATTGATTGGTATATTGCAACATGGCTTGAACATCTCCGAGATTAACCGTCCCTGAAATAACTTTAAGACCACCAATTACGGCCATGGCTAAGTAATCTAAATTATTGATAAATCGCATGGTTGGATAAATCAAAGTCGATACAAATTGAGCTTTCCAAGCTGATTTATAAAAATTATCATTTCTTTTTGCAAATTCTTTTTCAGCTGAGGCTTCATGATTAAATGTTTTAATGACCGTATGCCCTGCATAATTTTCTTCAATTTGGTCATTCAATAATCCCAGATTTTTTTGTTGTTCAGCAAAGAATTTTTGCGATAAAGGTGCGACAATCCTTACCGTAATCATTGCCAAAGGAACTGTGATAAAGGCGACGAGTGCCAACTGCCAAGAAATGGTCAACATGAAATAAATAGTTCCAACAAATTGCAAAAGACTTGTGATTAGCTGAATCAAAGTTTGATTTAAAGTCCCTGAAATATTATCCATATCATTTATCATTCGACTCATGATATCCCCATGACTATGGCTATCATAATATGAAACTGGCAATTTTTTCATTTTGTTTTTAAATTCACGACGTAAAGTATAAACTGTTCGTTGCGAAATGCGTGTCATAATGCTTTGTTGCAAAATCCCAGAGATAAATGAAATCAGATAAATGACCATGACATAAAGCAAAATAGATTCGACCTTAGCCATGTCAATTTGAGTTGCGGTATGATTTTTTAGACTTTTTGTTACGCCATCAAATATCACTGTGGTTGCATTTCCCAAAATTTTGGGTGCCTGAACCGACAAAATGACTGACAGCGAAGCAATTAAAATTGAAAAAAGGAGTCCCCATAAATCTCTGCGCATATATTTGAACAGTCGAATAATCGTCGGAAAGAAATTTTGAGCTCGCCGACCTTTTTGAAAACGGCCAGCCCCTTTGCCACCTCGATTGAGATAATTTCCTCTCATCATTGGTCATCACCTCCTCTGGCGGTCAAATGTGCAATTGAAACACCCATCTTGACCAAATCATCATCCGAGAGTTGAGATTGCATTGTTTCTTGATATTGCGGACATGATTTTGCCAAACTTTCATGAGTACCAAGTCCTACGGCAATTCCATTTTCTAAAACTAAGATTTGGTCAGCTGACATGACAGTTGCGATTCTTTGAGCCACAATCACCTTGATTTTATTTTTATGTTTTACCGAATGATTAATAGCTGTTCGTAATTGTCTGTCAGTAGCAAAGTCCAAGGCCGAAAATGAATCGTCAAATAGATAAATTTCTGCCTCTTTAATCAAGGTTCTAGCAATCGAAATTCTTTGTTTTTGACCACCAGAGAAATTTGCGCCATTTTGTTCGACCGCCAACTCAAGTCCACCCTGTTCACGAACGAAATCAGCAGCTTGTGCAATTTCCAAAGCTTGCCACATTTCTTCATCTGTTGCATCACTTTTCCCAAATTGAAGATTCGAGCGGACAGTTCCCGAAAAAAGTTGAGCTTTTTGTTGCGTAAAAGAAACTTTTTCATGCAAGTCATACTGTGAAATTTGGCGAATATCAGTACCATCAATTGTGACACTTCCATTTGTTGGGTCAATTAATCTGGCAATCAAATTCAAAATCGTTGATTTACCAGAACCAGTCCCCCCAATAATTGCTAAGGTCTGACCAGCTGCTACATTTACTGACAAGTCACTTAGCGCTTGTCTTTTTGCTTCATCAAATTTGAAAGACACATGATTAAGAGCTAGAGCATTGCTGACAGAATTACTTTCAGACAACTTATCATTTCCGTCAGAGGATAGCCGTTGGCACTTTAGCGCCTCTACGGATATGCTCGAATTTTCATCAGTAATTTTATCTTTAGTTTCTAAAATTTCTCGAACTCGAACAGCTGAAACCTGAGCTCGTGGCACCATGACAGCAACTGCTGATAATTGCATAAATGACATCAAAATCTGTGTGGCATAGGTCAAAAAGGCAACTAATGAACCCATTTCCATCATATTTTTACTGATAAGATGAGCGCCAAACCAAACAATTCCAATATTTGTAAAACTAAGAATAACTGTCATAATTGGCATTAACATCGCAATCGTCGTCAAAACCACTTGACTGGTATGTGTCAAATCACGGTTAGCCTCATCAAATTTATCAATTTCATATTGGTCTCGTCTAAAAGCACGAATTACCCGAACACCAGTCAAGCCTTGTTGAAAAATCAGATTAATTTTATCAACTTTTGTTTGCATTGACCGAAATCGTGGCATGGAAATAGCAATATTAATAACGACAGCCAAAGTTAAAATAGGCAAGGCAATCAAAAAAACCAGCAGTAAATCATGTGATAATTTCCAAGCCATGAAAACAGAACCAATGAGCATCATTGGCGCCATGAGCATCATTCGTAACATCGTTTGAAAGACATTTTGCAATTGAGTCACATCATTTGTTGTACGTGTAATCAAAGTTGCATCACCAAATTCTTGAAAATTGCGCTCGTCCATAAATAAAACTTTCTTAAATAAATCATGGCGTAATTTCAGTCCCAATCCTTGAGATTGTTTAGAAGCAAAATAAACATTTCCAATTGCCGAAAGCCAACTGGCCAGAGAAACGAAAAGCATAATTAGACCCATAAACCAGATATATTTCATATCAGATTGACCAATGCCTTTATTGATAATATCCGCTGTAATCGTTGGAAGCCAAAGATTAGTCACAACTTGAATAACTAACAAAAAAAGTGCCCAAAATACAGGCCAAAAATTTAAATATCTCCTTCCAATCGTTAGCATAATTTCCTCTTTTCTCCAGAAACTACTCTTAGTAGTTTTTCTTTATTTTTCTTAGTTTGCATTCAAATATTATAGCACTTTTAACAGAAAAGTTACTGACAGAATGATTAATTTAGTAAATAATTTTACCAAATATTTTAATCATTCTGTCAGTAACTTTTTAATGAATTTCGACCGCTGGATAGGCCTCAACATAGCTCTCTCCTTGACTTCCTAGATAAGTGACTTTTCTTTCTGAAAAATCAGCTTCATAAGAAATCACACCAGCTTCCCAAGTGGCACTCAAGAATTCCGGAAAAGTCGTTTGTCCAGCTTGGTCAGCCCGCAAGGCCTTAATCAAAGCTTCTTGGTCAAAAACTGGCACCTCATGAAAACCACTCACTATTGGTGAATTGGTCACGCTAATTACGCCAGCACTAGTCCAAAACGTGCTTTGTCCGGCAGGAAGGGTCCAAACATTTTTTAAAACTCCAGCTTCTCGCATACATTCAGCCAAGTATGGAAAACCACCTACTTTTGGACGAATTTTCTCTGCTTTTTTCATGGCGCCTTGCACAAGTTCAATTGCATTCATCTTTTGACCTCATCTTCATTTATTTTGATGATTAATTATAACAAAAATTCTAAGAAAAAAATTACTGACGGAGGACTGAAATTTTCGTCAGTAACTTTTTTATCCCCAACTTCAATCCCCCTCTTGGTCGCATTGAACTGACAGAATTAATCAGCATTCATATTTTTTCATAAATAATGGAATTTCTTCAATCAATCGACTTGGCAAGACCACATATGATTTCCGAGCTAAGACGCTTGCAATTAAACTATGCAAGTAAGTTGCAGCAGCAACGACTTCCTCTGTTTCTCCATGAAACTGCGCTAAAAAGCCAACAACCATCCCGGCTAAAGTGTCCCCCATTCCCCCAGTTGCCTGAGCCGGACTCCCTATTTTCAAGATAAATGACTCCTGATTTGGCGCAAAAATTCGTGTTTCTGAAGATTTAGCAACGACAATCGCTCCGAGTTGATTAACAAAATCTTGAACTTCTTCTTTGGTTTGTTGACCAATTTTCAAACCAGAAAGTCGTTCCAATTCCATTTCATGAGGTGTAAACACCGTATTTTCAGGAAATGGTAAGTCTAAATGCTCTTTAGCAAAAAGGGTCAGTGCCGAACCATCAATGACTAACTTTTGATTTTCTGTCAGTAAATTCAAAACTTCCGTCAGTAAATCTAGTCTTTCTAAGCCCAATCCTGGACCAATAACAATAACATCAGCAGCTTTTGCTACTTCTCTTAGCTTTATCAAATCATCAAAATCTAAAGTCATTGCTTCTGGAAGTCTTGCCTGTAAAGCACTATGATTTTCTTTAGCCAGTGCCACAGAAACTAAGCCAGCACCTGAATAAACTGCACTTGTCGTCGCCAAAATAGCCGCACCACCATATTGACGATTACCGCCAATCACTAATAAGCGACCATAAGTTCCTTTGTAAGAAGCTTTTTTACGTTTTTTAATTACTTTTACTAAAATTTCATCAGTCAGTTCAATCATAATGCTATTTTACCGCATTTCATACCGATTTCCAATATCCAATATCGATATTTAAAAGCCTTATCGCTCGCTGAATTTAAAATTTACTATTTTTCAATACTCTTTCCCCTATTTCTGCTCACATCATGTTAAAATTAAAGCATGACAAAATCAGCTAAAACATTTGACGTTATCGTTGTTGGCGCAGGCCCTTCTGGAATGATGGCTGCCATCTCAGCCGCGCAAAACGGAGCAAAAGTTGCTCTTATTGATAAAAATAAAAAAGTCGGAAAAAAATTATTAATGACAGGTGGCGGACGCTGTAATGTGACAAATGCCCGTTCTGTTGACGAAATATTAACAAATGTTCCTGGAAATGGTCGTTTTCTTCATTCAGCCTTTTCTCAATTTTCAAACCTTGATATTATCGAATTTTTTGAAAGCAATGGAGTTAAATTAAAAGAAGAAGACCACGGGCGCATGTTCCCTATAACCGACAAATCAAAAACAATTGTTGATGCCCTCTTTAATAAAATTTTGAGTCTCCATGTTTCTTATTTCCCAAGCCAAGCAGTGGATAAGCTCCTCATTGAAAACGGAGCGGTAATTGGTCTTGAAACGGATATTGAGAGCTTTTTAAGCCCTACAATTATCCTCTCAACAGGCGGACGCGCTTATCCTTCCACAGGTTCAACTGGTGATGGCTATCGTTTAGCACGCTCAGCAGGGCATAGTATTTCACAACTTTATGCCACTGAATCTGCCCTGATTTCTGACGAACCATTCATTTTAGACAAAAGTCTTCAAGGCATTTCCCTACGCGAAATCAAACTCTCAGTACTCAATTCTAAGGGAAAAGCAATCATCTCTCATCAGCATGATTTATTATTTACGCATTTCGGAATTTCTGGTCCAGCTGCTCTGCGTTGTTCAAGTTTCATTAACCAACTTCTTGCTAAAGGTGAAAAAATGGTCACAGTCAGCTTAGACCAATTCCCCGAAAAAAAGTTGGGCTCTTTGAAAAATGAACTGACTAGCCTTTCCAAAACAGATAAATCAATTAAAAATGCCTTCTCAGGATTGACCCAAGAACGTATGCTCCTATTTATCCTTGAAAAAGCTGGAATTGACCCTAGTCTTTCTGCCAAGACGCTATCTGAACAGCAAATTGATAAAATCGCAAGTCTTTTCAAAAATTGGCAAATCACAATTAGCAAAACTTTACCAATTGAGAAATCTTTTGTAACCGGTGGCGGTGTTTCTCTCAAAGAAATCAATCCAAAAAGTATGGAAAGTAAACAAACCCAAGGTTTATTCATGACCGGTGAACTTTTAGATATTAATGGATACACTGGCGGTTATAATATTACCTGCGCCTTTGTGACAGGTTTTGTTGCTGGAAAACACGCTGCTCAAATCGCATCTTATTTTCAACAATAAGTCAGTCCTAGCTCAGACTTGCACATTCTTTATAGAAATGGTACTATATTAAAGTACTGTTTTGCGGTGGTGGCGGAATTGGCAGACGCGCAGGATTAAGGATCCTGTCGGGAATTTTCTTGGTGCGGGTTCAAGTCCCGCCCACCGCACTAATATTAACTCGGCTAAGGCTGAGTTTTTTTATTGTCTTTTTTTAGAAAATAAATAAAAAGTACCAACACTGGTACTTTTAAAATTCCTCATAATGTTCAAAAAGGACTTCTAAATCTGCTATTTCACTTAACAAAGTTTGGCCAACATTTGTATCCTTGACTCGTTTTCTTTGGTCAACTTCGGCTACCAGGCGTTTCAGGCTAATAATATCCGTCCCTTTTTCAACTGCTTCTTTAACGGTTGAAAAGGGTTGATGAGCAACCAGTTGAATGCCAAAACTATTATAAAGAAGAGTATACCCTGCAATTCCTGTTTCCTTTTGATAAGCTTTTGCAAAACCACCATCTATCACAATCAACTTTCCATCTGCCTTGATTGGATTTTCACCATTTTTTTCTTTGATAGGAGTGTGGCCATTCACCAAATGTCCCTCTTCATCTAAACCAAAGTTTTCTAAAATTTTCCTGATAATTTCAGCTTCCTCACGCAATTGATAATAAGGATTTTTCTTTTCCACATGCGTATTCTTATCCTTGATATAATAGCGTTCAAAGGTTGTCATTGCCGTTTTACCAAATAATGAAGAGCATTCTCCCACCCAAAGATACCACATCAAATCTGTAGCTAAATCCGTCGAGTTTTCTGGATGAGCAAGACATTTTCTAACCTCTTGGTCAAAGAAATCAAGCAAATCACGGCCAGCATGAGCCTCTTTGTTAACCGTAAATGATTTAAAATCACCATTTTCATGTAAGGGAAGACAGCCATGAATCAACAAGTTTCCATTGTAAGAAAGATACATGGCTCCCTTTTCTTGTAAAAATTCAACATGACGTTTAAGTTTATCAGAACTTCTAAAATTATTTAATAAATGACTGATTATTTTTTCTTCTTCAGCGGTCAAACTTTCAGGCTGCTCAGGATTTACTGTGGGCGCTTGAAAATCAGTTAATTCATAAACTTCAGTTCCCAATTTTATTGTTTTTTCGGAAAAATTAATGAAATGAAGGACGTCACGGTGTTCAAGTTGAAAATCAGGTCGGCGTTTTATCAACTGACTCTCTAACTTAAATTGTAAAATGGCTGTGGCTTCTTGTAATTTATTAAGGAGTGCCTTTTCATCATCTGACAAACGAACCCCGTCGACCAAACGTGGTTGAAAAGCCTCACTTGGCTCATAATAACGTTCAGCATACTCTAAAATCATCCGTAAATTAATCCCATAAGATTCTTCAAGAATATCGAGATTTCCATAGCGGGCACAGATTCTAATTACATTCATCATGGCTAAAGGCGAACCACTAAAAGCTGCCATCCATACAATATCATGATTGCCCCATTGAACATCAACTGAGGGCATTTTTATTAAGCGGTCAATGATTTTATCTGGATAAGGTCCTCGATCATAAATATCTCCCACCACATGAAGGTGGTCAACCGTCAATCTGCGAATCGTATCTGCAAGTGCAACAATTAAACGAGTAAATTCACCCAAATTTTGCAATTGTGAAAGGATTGAATCAAAATAATCTCTTTTATCAGTCGTCGAATCAACTTCATTGATTAACTCTTCTAAGATATATCGAAATTTTTCTGGAAAAGCTTTTCGGACTTTTGAACGAGTATATTTTTGACCGACAAATTTTACAGTCTTTAAAAGATAAACTAAATTGATTTGACAATAGTTCTCAAATTCTTCTGTCTCTTTTAGTTGACACTCAGAATCTAGTTTTTCTTGTGGATAATAAATCAAGGTTGCAAGTGATGATATTTCTGTCGCAGAAAATTCTGGAAAACAATCTCTAAGTTTTTCTTTGATACTGCCAGAACCATTTCTCAAAACATGATTAAAAGCATCATATTCACCATGCACATCACTCATAAAATGCTCTGTTGCTTTTGGTAGTTCACAAATAGCACTCAAATTAATAATTTCTGTCAGTACTGCTTCCTTTGACGAAAACTGTTTTTTTAGTAATTGATAATATTTTTTATCCATAATAAAAGTAAATGAGGTTTCGATCCCTCATTCACACTCTGCTTTCTATCTAAAAAAGTCGGGAATTATTAGACTTATTCTTGCATTTTATCATATAGAAAGCAGATAGTAAAGCGCTCACATTTGTAATTAATCATTATTTCTGTCAGTAAAATTTTTACTGACAAAAAAATCTGTCAGTAATTGACAGATTATTTTTTGATTTTAATAAATAATACTTTAAGATAATTACCTTCTGGAAAGCTGTCAGCAATATGAAAATCAGCTGGTAATTTTTCTTCTTGGAAAACGGTAAATTTTACTCCCTTATTTTTGAGCGCTTCTTCAATCATTTGACGGAATTTTTTATCAGAAACATTTGCTGCATTTGTTGATGCAATTAATGTCCCATTATTTTCTAAAATTTCAACAGCTTCTTTAACAAGGTCGCCATAATTTTTAGCTACTGAGAATGTTTTTTTACCATTTCTGGCAAATGAAGGAGGGTCGAGGACAATCATGTCATAAGTCAATTCTTTTTTCTTAGCATAATTAAAATAACCAAAAACATCCATCACATAGATTTTTTGACTCTCTGGTTCAATTCCATTGACCAAAAATTGTTCTCTCGTTTTATCAAGCGAACGTTTCGCCAAATCGACTGACGTTGTTTGACTGCTTCCTCCAAAAGCTGCTGCAACTGAAAAAGCGCCTGTATAACTAAACATATTTAGTAAAGTTTTACCAGTTGAAAGCCCACCCGCAAGTGCCCCGCGAACATTTTTTTGGTCAAGAAAAATTCCTGTCATTAACCCTTCATTTAGATAAGTCGCATAAGTCACGCCATTTTCCATGACCAACAAAGGTTCAGCCGCTTCTTGGCCAAAAATATGCTGACTTTCTAAAGCAGCCTCAGAAAAACGAAGTTTTTCATAAGTCCCTTTAATATCTGGGAACACGACTTGAAAAGCCTTAACAATCGCTTTTTTTTGACTATATATAAATTGATTGTACCAAGAAAAGACTGCAAAACCATTATAAAAATCAATGGTTAAGCCGCCTAATCCATCCCCTTCACCATTAAAAAGACGAAAGGCGTTCGTCAATTCATCTTGATAGAAGTTGGCCCGTAAAGCGCGTGCATTGACAAATTTTTCAACATAAAAATGATGGTCAATTTTTACTGACGAAGAATCTAAAAGCCAACCCACTCCTTTATTTTGTTTTGAAAGATAACCTGTTCCAAGCGCTTGCCCTTTTTCATCAAAAAATTGTGCAAAATCATCCTCCAAGAGGGGTGAATTTAAATCTTCTGCCACCAAAAGTGGATAACCAGCCCGCAATTTCTTTGCTGCTTTTGTCCGTACTGTAATTTTTTTCATGCTTTAATTATAACAAAAAAGTACTTTCTTTTTCTTTTAAAAACCAAAATAACCACCAGATAGACGATCCAGTAGTTATACAATCAAAAGCATATTTTTAAGTCCGACGAACATTTTTCAAAGCTAAAACATTCAAAAGATAGAGCAGCGCCGCAAAAAGGAGCATAACGAGCAAATCAAACCAGATTCCAGAGAAGCCTACTCCTCTTTTAACTACCTCTTGCATGGCAGAAATTCCATAATAAACCGGAATACAATGAGCGATTGCTTGAAGAATGACCGGCATCGTATCCACAGGAATCAAACCAGAAAATAAAAATTGGGGAACAATCGCTAAAGGAATCATCTGTACAAATTGAAATTCTGTTTTTGCTAATGTGGATAAAAGTAATCCAAACAATAAAGCGATGATGGCGATAAAGAAATTAATGACAAAGACCCAACCAATATTTCCGTTATGATGAACCCCTAAAATCCAATAAGTAAAAACAACCATGAGTGCTGTTTGAATCATTGCAAGAATTCCATAACTCAAAGTATAGCCCGTCACGATTTCAGTTCGTTTCACAGGAGTGACTAACATTCTCCCCAGCGTCCCTGAGGTTCGCTCGTTCACTAATGAAATACCTGAAATTAGAAGCACCAAGAAGAAAGCAAAGGCTCCAACTAAAATCGGTGCTAAATCATCAAAAGTAGCATTTGCACTACTAGGATCTCCGTACAAATAGTGGCTCGTTACTTTATACTGCTTTGTATCAACCCTGAAATTTGTTGAAAAACTTTGACCTGATGTTTGAGGTAACTTACTTATCAAATTTTGCAGAGCCTGCTTAGTCTCCTCTTTAGTTGCCTTAACTTGGCTTTCTTGAATGACTTGTGTTAAAAGTAGCTTAATCGCAGAACTTGTTCCATTTGACTGATTAGCATAACTAACATCAATATTTTTTCCCGAAATATTAACAATTGCACTCAAATCTTTCTCATTCATTGTTGAGCGATTATTTTCAGAAACACTAATCACTTTCAGATGTGCTTTATCATTTGGCACATCCTTCAAAGCTCTTGTTAATTCTGTATTATCAGACTTCAAACCCACTCTGTAAGCAGTATTTGACGGTACTTGAAAGAGAAAGTACATGAGTGTCAAAATAAAGATTGGAGCTAAAAACATCATTGCCAGCGTCCTAGGGTCACCACGCCGTTGAAGCATAATTCGTTTAAAGATAGCAAGTGTTCTCATTTCGCTGCCCCCTTATTTTCTAACTCTAAATTTTTTCCCGCAACAATAAAGGCTTCCTCGACCGAGTCAACTTGATACTTTCCCTTAATTTCATTTGGCGAACCTTCTGCTATAAATTTACCATTTCTAAGCATCAGTACGATATCACAACGTTCAGCTTCATCCATGACATGTGTCGTAATCAAAATTGTTTTCCCTTGATTTGCTTGATTTCGCAGCTCTTCCCAAATTTCTTGACGTAATTCTGGATCAATCCCAACAGTTGGTTCATCTAAAAGTAAAATCGGAGCATCCGTTTGCAGAGCAATAGCGAGTGATAAGCGCCTTTGCATTCCTCCTGAATAATTGGAAATTGATTGATTTAACTGCTTAGTCAGATTTACTGTAGCAGCTGCCTTATCCAGTTTGCCTTGTAAATCCTTTTTTTTGATTCCTTGCAAAGAACCAAAAAATTCTAAATTTTGTTTGCCGGTCAATTCCTTAAATAAAGCGTCTTCTTGCGCCATATAGCCTAATTTCCCTAATACTTCTCTGTCAGGAATTTTTCTTTCAAGAACCTCAACATTGCCAGAATCCAATTTTTGCATTCCAACAATGGCTTTGATAAAGGTTGACTTCCCAGCTCCAGAAGGTCCAATTAAACAAATAATTTTTCCACTTTCAAATTCATAGGATAAATGGTCTAATATTGCCTTATCGCCAAATTTCACACTAATATCATTAATAGCAATCGGTGATTTCATATTATTCTCCTTTAATGGCATAAACTTTCTTTAGATTTAATGTTAAACTAATTGTAACACTTCATTTTTGAACCTCAAATCATTTTACCCTTTAGAAACTGCATATAAAAGTTATTTTGTAGTATAATGATAAGAACTTTAAGTTTTGAGAAACTTAGCACAAATCACTTATATCTTTATAAAGGAGTTCATATGGCCTGTACAACATTTCTCGTCGGTAAAAAAGCCTCATTAGATGGCACAACTTTAATTGCACGAAACGAAGATGGTGGAGATAAACCTAATCCCCAACGTTTTGTTGTCATCAACCCTGAAAATCAACCCAAGCACTATCGCTCTATCGCCACAGCTTGTGAATTTGACTTACCAGAAAATCCTCTGTCATATACTTCCACACCTGACGCGGATTCAACCTATGGTATTTGGGCAGCGGCTGGAATTAATAGTGAGAATGTTACCATGACTGCGACAGAAACCTCAACAACAAATAGTCGTATTTTGGGATTGGACCCTTATGTTGAAACAGGACTGGGTGAAGAAGACTTCACGACAATTACCCTCCCTTATATCCAGAGTGCGCGTGAGGGTGTTGAACGGATGGGACAACTCTTAGAAAAATATGGAACCTATGAATCAAACGGGATGGCTTTTTCTGATAAAGATGAAATTTGGTGGTTAGAAACACTAGGTGGACATCAATGGGCAGCTATTCGTATCCCCGACGACGCTTATGTTATTGCTCCTAATCGTCTTAATATCGATTGGTATGATTTTGAAAGTTCTGACACGATTTATTCAACTGGTTTGAAAGAATTTATTGATAAGAACAAGCTTAATCCAGACTTTGATGGTTATAACCTTCGTCATATTTTTGGTTCAAGTACCATTAAAGACACGCGCTACAACAATCCACGCGCTTGGTATGTGCAAAACTATTTTTCTCCAGAAACCACAGGAAACGATGATCCATTTAACCAAGAGTTACCTTTCATCTGCCATGCCAATCGCAAAATTTCCATTGAAGAAATTAAGTTTGTCATGTCAAGTCATTATGAAAATACAGCTTATGACCCTTACAGTACAACTTCAAGTGCCGCAGAACAAAAATTGATTCGACCAATTGGACTCAATCGTAATTTGGAACTTCATGTTTTACAAATTCGAGATAATATAGACAAGGAGCTTGCTGGCATTCATTGGCTTGCTTTTGGACCTAACAGTTTCAATAGCCTTGTTCCATTTTATGCTAGAGTAAGTGATACCCCTACTTGTTATCGCGATACAAAAGCCGACTTTGACCCAACCAAAATGTATTGGTTGACTACAATGACCGCTGTCCTAGGAGACAGTAATTTCCAAGGCTATGTCGATAAAAGAGACAATTTTGACCTAAACACAATGGCAAAATTAAGAGCCTTACAAAACGAAACCGACAAAGGAAGTGACCAATCACTTGAAGCAGTTAACGAAAAACTTGCACAGATTGCTCTGACTGCTCAAACTGAACTTCTTGGTAAAATGGTTATTTCTGGTTCTAATCACATGAAACTTCGCTTTGATTTTAATGATTAAAAAAATACGGATGGTTATCCGTATTTTTTAGATACTATCAATGAAGCGTCAACATTCATTGATAAAGTAGTCCAGCAATTACAGCACCAACAATTGAACCAGTTGCGGGAATCCAAGCATAGCTCCAGTCGGAAGTTCCTTTATTTTTGATTGGTAAAAGTGCGTGCATTATTCTCGGACCTAGGTCACGTGCTGGATTCATCGCGTAGCCAGTTGTTGGTCCTAAAGAAAAACCAACTGCCATAATAAGAAAACCGACAATAATTGGACCAAAACCACCTTCCAGACGATAATGGCCCATTGCCATAATCAGTATCATGAGTAGCGCCCCATCAAAAGCTTCCCCTAAAAAATCGGACCAAGAATGACGAATAGCGGGTGCTGTGGCAAAACTTGCCAAGATTAGAGAAGAATCTTTTGTTTCTTCCCAATGAGGATAATAATGTAACCAAACGGCGACAGCACCTAACATAGCACCTAAAAATTCGGCTACAATAAAAGCAAATGCTAAGCCAATCTTTATTTTCCCTAAGACAAGAAAACCAATGACCAAGGCTTGATTGAGATAAGCGGGCGAAAAGAAGCCAACTACCCAGACGGCGACAGCAACGGCTAAGCCCCAACCAATTGCAATAGTCACTCAACCTGCATTTTCCGATTTTGTTTTACCTAAAACATTTGCTGCGACACCCGCATTTCCTAATAATACAAGGATGAAAGTGCCCAGAAATTCTCCCAATATTTGTAATGTCATTGCTTTACCTTATTTTTCTATCAGCATTTTTTCTAACTGCTCTTTTATTGCTTCAAAAGTTGCTCCTGCTTCTAAGAGAGCACTCGCTGTATAAGCTCCCTCAATGAGCGGGACATTAAAAATGGTTAATTCTTTGTCTGTCATTTCAGAAACCAAATCCAAATTCATTCGAGCACTTCCTAAATCAAAAAATGTTAAGAGATTGTCTGCCTCATTTTCCTCAACTGCTGCCATTACTCGGTCAAATGAGGTGCCTATTTCGCCATTTTCTAAACCACCTATAGCGGTTAGCGAAATATTTTTAGCGACTTCACGAATTAATTTTTTTAGTCCTGAGGCAATCTCAGGGGAATGAGAAACAATTACAATTCCATAAGTCACGCTACTACCTCCAAAAGTGTTTCAAATAAATAAGCACTTGATTGTGTTCCAGGGTCAATGTGCCCAATTGAGCGTTCCCCAAGATAAGAAGCTCGTCCTTTTGTAGCTAAAAGTTCTGCACTTGCTTTAACAACTTTTTCTAAATTATCTTTGGAAGCTGAATCAGTTTGTAAGTCATTTAAAAATGCTGACCAGGTATCAACCATCGTTTTTTCACCGACTTGAGCTTTTCCTCTTTTTTGAATAGCTTCTAGTCCAGCATAAATTAATTCACTTGTATCCAAAGTTTTTGCGGCAGTCTTACTCATGGCTAGAAAGGCTGAACCATACAAAGGACCAGAAGCTCCTCCTACTTTTGACATTAGGGTCATGGCCACTTTCTTAAAGATTTCTGAGACACTTTCAAAGTTTGAACCTTCCAATGCTTTCATTGTTTCGGACATCCCACGAGCCATATTTGCACCATGGTCCCCGTCACCAATCGGTCCGTCTAGTTCGCTTAGATAAGCTTTATTTTCTTGTATTTTTTCGTTGAATTTTCCTAACCATTCAATGGTTGTATCTATTGTTAACATTCTCTCTCCTTATCCCCAAGAAATAGTTTTCACATCTTCATTAAGATTTTTGAGCCATTGGTCATCTTCCAACTTAATCATTGTAAGTGACAAGCCTGCCATATCAATTGAAGTCATATAATTTCCAACTTTTTTAAAAAGAATTTCTATATTTTCTTCTGTCAGTAATTTTGCAACATCATTCATAAAAATGAATTGCTCCATTAGTGGCGTCGCTCCCATACCATTTACAAGAATTCCATATTTTTGACCAGCTTCAAATTTGAATTCTTCTTTCAACTTTCCAACCAGTTCTGTTGCTAACTCATAAGAAGTTTTCATTTTTTCCCGACGGTATCCTGGTTCACTATGAATTCCTACGCCATATTCAATTTCATTATCATCAAGAAGAAAACCAGGTTTTCCAACTTCTGGAACTGTTGCGGCTGACAAAGCTAAGCCAATAGTCTTGATATTCTTGACGACCTTATCAGCCAAATCTTTGATTTCATCCAAAGAAGCCCCTTGATGGGCAGCTGCGCCTAATATTTTATGAACAAGGACTGTTCCAGCAACTCCTCGTCTTCCTTGAGTATAGAGCGAATTTTCAACGGCGATATCATCATCAACAATAATTTGCTCAACCTTAATCTCTTCCATCTCAGCCATTTCTCGTGCCATTTCAAAATTCATCACATCGCCTGAATAATTTTTGATAATTAAGAGTACCCCAGCTCCTTCGTCAGCAGATTTGATTGCCTCATAAATTTGATCAGGCGTTGGTGATGTGAAAATAGCTCCACAAACAGCTGCTGACAGCATTCCTTCCCCAACAAAGCCAGCATGAGCCGGTTCGTGTCCAGAACCCCCGCCTGATACTAAGGCAACTTTTCCACTTTTAGGACTTTTACGTTTAATAATTTCAAAATCTGAAACTTTTTCAATCAAATCCCCGTAAGCATAGATTAATCCGGCTAACATTTCTGAGACCACATCTTGTGGTTGATTAATAATTTTTTTCATCGCTCATCCTCCTGAGTTTCTTATGTTATACTTAGTATAAAATATAAAGTCCATAAAAATAAGGGACAAATCACAAAATGTGTCCGTTTTCTTTTAAAATATGAAAAAATCAATCATTACACAAAAAATTATTGCTAAAGCTTTTAAAGACCTGATGCAAAGTAATGCTTATCACCAGATTTCTGTCAGTGATATTATGCAAACTGCAAAAATTAGAAGGCAAACTTTTTATAATTATTTTCAGAACCAAGAAGAGCTTTTATCTTGGATTTTTGAGAATGATTTTGCCGAATTAATTAATGATAATCTGGATTATTATGGCTGGCAAAATGAACTCTTACTCTTATTACGCTACTTAGATGAAAATCAAATTTTTTATCAAAAAATATTTGTTATAGATAAAAATTTTGAACACTTTTTCCTTATTCAATGGGAAAACTTGCTTGATAAGGTTATTTTCGACCAAGAAAAAAAGTCTGACTATCATTGGTCAGACTTAGAAAAATCATTTATATGTCGTTATAATGCTGCAGCAATTTGTGCAATAACTAAAGAGTCAATCATCAGAGGAAATTCTTTAGAAAAGCTTTATTCTCAGATTGTAAATCTTTTACTTGCTCAAATTAAAATTTTTGAAAGCTGATTACCATGCAAAAGCTCCCGTTGGAGCATTCAGATAGTCCAACCATTTAGGATCTTTAACAGAACAAAGTGTTAATGAAATTCCTGACATATCACAACTTGTCATTAGGTTTCCAACTTTGCAAAACTTAACAGATAAACCTTCAAGTTCTAAAAGGCGCATCACATCATATTGAAAACTGTAAAGTTCCATTAATGTTGTTGAACCCAAACCATTTACAAGCAAAATATAATTTTTATTTGCTTTTTTTTGCCAGTTAATTTCCGCTTTTAATTTATTGACTAACTCTACGGCAATACGCTCTGAGTCTTCAAATTTTTCAACACGATAACCCGGTTCTCCGTGTATTCCAATTCCAAAAGAAACTTCATCTTCAGCTAGAACAAATGAAGTCTTTTGATGAGGAAAATGAACAGGTGCTAAGGCAACGCCCAAAGTATAAATTTCTGGGGAAAGTGACAGAGCCAATTGTTCAATTTCATCAATACTCTCGCCTTCTTTGGCAAAAGCACCGAGAATTTTATGAAGTAAAATTGTTCCAGCAACTCCCCGATGTCTCTTATGAAAATTATAAGCATTCACCGAAATATCATCATGACTGACAATATATCTTACATCAATTCCTTCATTTCTCGCTTCTTTTATTGCCTCATTAAATTCCTTCAAGTCAGCTTCAAAGTTTTTAATAATCACAAAAACGCCTTTGCCTGAGTTAACTTGGCGAATAGCTTTTAAAATATTTTTAGACTTTGGTGGTATAAATTGGGGACCAGTCACAGCTGCCGCAAGCATTCCAGAACCAACGTAACCTACATGGGCCGGTTCATGACCACTTCCTCCACCTGAAATAATTGGAACTGTTTTTTCATTATATGTATTATCATAGAGAATTCCAGTTTCTGGTAGATAAGTCAACTGAGGGTAAGTCAAATCAATCCCTTTTAACATTTCCTCTGGAATTTCATTTGTTGAAGTATAGAATTTCATATAACCAAATTATAGCACAGATACAAAAAGAGCTTGATTTAAAAAATCAAACTCTTTTTATTTATTAGCTTTTAGATTATTTTTCAGTCAAAGCTGCAAGTCCTGGAAGTACTTTACCTTCGAGGAGTTACATTGAAGCTCCACCACCAGTTGAAATCCATGAGAATTTATCTGCATAACCAAGGTTGATTGCTGCTGCTGCTGAGTCACCACCACCGATGATTGATTTAACACCTGGTTGTTTAACGATAGCTTCCATCAATCCAACAGTACCTGCTTGGAAATCTGGGTTTTCAAATACACCAACTGGACCATTCCAAACAACTGTTTTAGCACCTTCAAGTTGTGTGTTGTAGTCAGCAATTGTTTTGCTTGCTACGTCAAGTCCCATGAAGCCTGCAGGAATATTTTGGTCAGCAGTTTCTTTAACTTCTGTGTAACCAGCAAATGCGTTAGCAACTTTGTGGTCAAGTGGCAAAATCAATTTTCCAGCTGCTTTTTCAAGCAATTCTTTAGCAAGATCAAGTTTGTCATCTTCAACGAGTGAAGTTCCGATTTCGTAACCTTGAGCTTTCAAGAATGTGTAAGCCATCCCACCACCGATGATAACTTTATCAGCTTTTGAAAGAAGGTTTTCGATAACACCGATTTTATCTGAAACTTTTGAACCACCAAGGATTGCTACGAATGGACGTTCTGGAGCTTCAACTGCTTCTTGGATATAAGCAATTTCGTTTTCAAGAAGGAAACCAGCAACGGCTTTATCAACGTTTGCTGAGATACCAACGTTTGATGCGTGAGCACGGTGAGCTGTACCAAATGCGTCATTAACGAAGATTCCGTCACCAAGTGAAGCCCAGTATTTACCAAGTTCTGGGTCGTTTTTAGATTCTTTTTTACCGTCGATGTCTTCAAAACGAGTGTTTTCAACGAGAAGGATTTCTCCATCTTTAAGTTCGTTGATTGCTGCTTCAAGTTCTGCTCCACGAGTAGTTCCTGGGAAAACAACATCTTGACCAAGTTTTTCAGAAAGAGCTTTAGCTACTGGTGCAAGTGATTTACCAGCTTTGTCAGCTTCTTCTTTAACACGTCCCAAGTGAGAGAAGAGGACTGCACGTCCACCTTGTTCAAGGATGTATTTAATTGTTGGAAGCGCAGCAGTGATACGGTTATCATTTGTGATTACGCCATCTTTAATTGGAACATTAAAGTCAACACGTACGAGGACTTTTTTGCCTTTAAGTTCAACGTCTTTTACAGTCAATTTTGCCATTTGGAAAAATTCTCCTTATAAGATATTTTTGTTGAGATTGAAAAAGCACCATGCTGATTCAATTCAAATCGATAGGTTAATTATATCACAAATTCGAATAATTTGGCTTTGAGAATTTTACTTTTAGCTTGTAAAGGGTTACTTTTAAAAGATTTTTACTGACAGATTTTTTATTTTTTTAAAATGAATTTAAAAAGGGCTGTCAGTAATATATTTTTGAATTCCATAAGCGACACCATCTTCTGTATTGCTTTTCGTAATCACTTTTCCTATTTTTTTTAAGTCATCAGAAGCATTTGCCATGACAATTGGTAACCCAACAGCTTTTAACATACTTAAATCATTTTCATTATCGCCAAATGCTGCAAGTTCGCTTTGCTCTAACTGTTCTCTTTGGGCAATAAATTGGACTGCTTTAGCTTTTTGAGCTTCAAGATGTGTAATCTCAAGATACGTTTCCCAAGTTTTTTGAATGATTATATCAGGAAAATTTAGCTTTTCTAAATGTTTTTTAATTTCTTCTAACTTACTTTCATTTGGTGTAATCAAAAGAATTTTAAATATTTCTAGTCTTGGTCGCTCAGTTATCAATGCTTCCAAATCTACTAACTTAGGAACCTGTGGAGTAAATTGCATTTCTTGTTTAATGTCTTTATCAATCTTTTCAACATACCAATCGCTTAAACTGTACAGGGATAGATTTATTTCAGGATAATCTTTTTTGATTGTCTTAATCAATTCTTGAGCGCTAGCATGAACCATTGGATTTGCTTTAATGACTTCTTTTTTAGCAAAAATAAGCCCACCATTAAATGCAACTTGTGAGCTTTTTAAATTCAATTGATTAATTAGTCTCTCCATCGCTTGAGGCGCTCTTGCTGAAACCAAAGAAAACGGAAGATTAGAGTTTTCAATCACTTCTTGAGTCTTTTTGGAAATTTTACCTTGGTCATCAAGTAAAGTCCCGTCTAGGTCAGAAAAAATATGTTTAATCTTAGTCATCTTATCCCCCTCTATCCTCTATTTTAACAAAATTTACTGACAGATAAAGTAACTTTTAAAGACGAAATTTATAAAGAGGAAAAAATTATTATATTTTCTTTTTTCTGTTATCAATAATATCAGGATAGAGTTTTCGCAATTTTCTCGCTGACAATAGTGCAAAAATAGCAGCTAAAACTTGTAAGATAAGCGTCACCAATCCCAATAAGACCCCTACCGCTAACTCCAAAAGATTATGCGCCTGATTTGCTAAAATAATCAAAACAACACCAATAACACTCAAGATATTAAGACCATATACTAAAATCGAAGCAATACTTTTTATTTTTAATTTATGATTTTGGGTATGAAGAGCAATCGCATAAATTAAAATAATTAAACCAAAACCTAAAGTTAAATATTGGTCTGTAATAATTTTTGTTATTTGTAGCAAAAAAATGATGAATACAGCGATAATCCAGATTCCTAACAATCCATTGTATTTATAAGCTTTTTGAATCACTTCTTTTTCTTTATTTTCGTCAATCTCTTCTTTCATTTTTCAATTTCCTGTTCTTTTTTTAATTCCATGAGAGCTAAAGTTCTAAATTTTCGTGCCCTTTTGATGTAAATCCAGTAGATATACACAAGTAAATTCACAAGAATTAAATCAGTAATATAGATTAACCAAATCCCTACATCACCTGAGTTGATGTAAAGACCGGCTAACGTTATCCCCACACTTCCACAAATCACAACAAAAACTATCAGAATGATTCCCCCTGTTTTACTGTCCTGCATTTGATACAGTTTTTCTACCTTTTTACTATCTTCTAATTTTTCAAAGTTTCTGTAATTAAAAAAGTTTTCCGAAAGAAATAATAAAATTATCGCTACTACAAAAGATAAAAGCAAACAGGCAACTGTTGTCAAAATCATCCATCTTACAGGAGAAATAGTGATAGAATGCTGCTCTGCAAAATTCATCGCAGATGCTGGAAATGCTACTGCTATTACCAGAACAGGTATCATACTCATGCCTGTCGTTTTTTTATTACTCTTTATAAACAGCTCTTTGTTTTTAAAGTTATAGCCATATCTGTTATCCATGTTTCCACCAATATCAACTATCACTTCATCGGAGTGTATTGTTCTCATTTTTTACCCTTTCTATGGTCGTATAGCCAATCATAACCAAAAGATAGAGCTGAAGAAATCACAAGTCCCACTCCAATGGCTACTAATGCAGGTGCAGCTACTGCAAGAAGTCCCCCAGTAATTAATGTGCCAACGGCCAAAGTGATTCCCGCATTGGCAAAACCTTTCGCCATAGCATCATTCGCATCATGCCCAGTCGCTAGTCCTACTCCTGCGGTTAAAAATCCTCCTCCGATACCTCCGGCGAAATCAGAGGCTCCTGCTAATTCAGGACCATATTTAGCCCAGCCGATAGCTCCGCTAATCCCGATTGATTGGCTCCCTAGCTCACCTTCTAGCCAATTGTCACTATCTTCTCCGCCTGGAAGTTCTCCGCCATCTCCTCTTTCCTCCGCCACAAGTTGAGCTTCTTTTGTATAATAAGCAGATTGTGGTACATAATTTGGATGGCAAGTTCCGTTAGAATTACTATATCCTCCTCCTGATGAATAACCATAACCACCAGAGTAAGAGTAGCCTCCACCATAACCATAACTATCATAAGTTGGCACATAATAAACCACAGGTGGAATATAATTTGGCACATATTCATAACCATTGGCATAATAAGTCGTCGCATAGGGATTGCTCGTGTTGTAATAAACAATCGGTGGAACGTATTTGTAGTACACATCAAGTATTTCATCATGTTTTGGATAAGGCCCTGACTGCGTTGTGCTTCCTTCGATGTAGTAATTACCAAAGTTATAAGGGGCATTGACCGAATATGGCTTGTTATAAAGCCCCGTGATTGATTGTTGTCCTAGATAGGTACCGTCTCCATACCATAGTAATCATAAGTGGTTGTTAGTCGAATAAGTCGGTTCTTTTGATTATTCATCATTATTTTACTCATATTTTTGTAGCATTATCTGATTTCATTCGCTCTTCCCATGCCTTTTTTAAGGCAATATAATCAGCATATCGGCAACCAGCGGTAATTGTTTCACCAGCTTTTGTCTTAATTTCCAAATTGTTTTCATAGCCTACACGCTTAGGACCGAAAGAATAGCTGTAAATGTCAATACTTGCAATATCTTCCCACTTTATTGGACCTATCTGGTCTTTCCTGTTTGGCTGATATGTAATACCTAATGCTGTATAACATATATTTGTAGAGGAACGTAATGTAAAAAAAGCTATAATTATACTAAATCCTCCCATAATTAGTAACCATATCCCTCCTACATGAGGAGCAGCCAAAAATTTCGTACGAATTCCTCCTGACAACCAGTGTTGTAACCAACTCATGGAACTAGGAGAATGATAATATCTAGCTCCAATAAATATAAAAGTTAATCCAAGGACAAACCATAAAAGCGAGAAAGTTATCCTTGCAACGAAAGAACTTTTTATAGAAGTTTCATTTATCATGATATTACCCCCTAAATCTTTCTACAACACTATCAATAAAATCATTGACTAAACCATCTGTAATAGACTCAAGAGCCCAAGCCAAAGCTTTAAAAGCTAGAAGAACAACTCCACCTATCGCTACTGCTATCATCCAAAGACCAATACTCATGG
>ERZ772962.375-NODE-375-length-24475-cov-4.227150_pt1 | contig 24475 bp, 21 predicted proteins | sample MGYA00580676_ERZ772962 | MGnify/ENA primary metagenome ERZ772962 (study PRJEB29015, sample SAMEA2738049) | human oral metagenome | biome: human oral; feature: human-associated habitat; material: saliva | place: China | collected 2230 ...
GGCATTTCCTAAATCATCTACGCCCACCACAAAGCCGGGGTTAGATTTCACCCATGCCAAAACCTCGGTATTATCGGTTGAAAATGCGTCTCCACGACCGTCCAAAAGCGCATTGTAGGCATCGGCATACGAGTCAAACTTAACCATCGTGACCTCAGGATAGTTCTTCTCAAAATACGTCTCGGCAGTAGTGCCTTTGGATACGATAAGTTTTTTGCCCTTGAGTTCATCGGCACTTTTAATAACCGCCGACTCAGGGGAAACAATGCCAAGCTTGATCTTCATGTACGGAAGCGAGAAATCGACCTTCTCGGCACGCTCTTTAGTTACCGTAAAGTTTGCAAGCATAATGTCTACCTTGTTGGACTGCAAAAAGGGAACACGATTGAGGCCATCGGTAGAAATGTAGTTAGCCTCTACCCCAAGGTCTTTTGCAAGTCGCATGCCAAAAACCACATCGTAGCCGGCGGGTTTACCGTCTTTATCGACATAACCAAAAGGAGCCTTATCGGAAAAATATCCAATATTGACTGTTCCTGCTTTTTTGATGTCATCGATACCGCGAAATGTATCGGATACGCCTGCAGAACCGCCGCCCGCCGCCGTTTGACCACCACCATGGTCGCATGCGGAAAGGAGCAGTGTGGAAAAGCTTGCGGCACCCGCAAGAAATGCGCGACGGGATACGTTTGCAAATAAGTTGTTCATATAAACTCTTTTCTAGTCCGAAGTGGTATGACGAGAGGTCTTATCAAACTCAAAAGTTTTAAGGAATTCTTTTGCACGAGTTGTTGCGGGAGCCGAGAAGAACTTCTCGGCATCATCCGATTCCTCAACAATCTTACCCCGGTCAATGAACACGATATGATCGGCCACCGCGCGTGCAAAATTCATCTCATGCGTCACGATTATCATCGTGCGACCTTGCTTGGCAAGCTCCATAACCACTTCCAGAACTTCGTGCACCATTTCAGGATCAAGAGCTGCGGTAATTTCATCAAAAAGCATAACCTCAGGATTGGTCATAAGGGCTCTTACAATAGCCACCCGCTGCTTTTGCCCACCTGAAAGAGACGAAGGATACGCCTCGCGTAAATCCCAAAGCCCCACACGGCGAAGCAGCTCTTCCGCCTGCGCATATACCTCTTCCTTGTTGCGCTTTTGAGCAATGAGGGGCGACAAGGACACGTTTTTTAAAACGTTCATATTGGGGAAAAGATCATAGCTCTGAAACACCATTCCAATACCTGAGTGGACGTAAGCGTGTTTCTCGCCAGAAATTTTTTGTCCCGCAAGGATGACTTCTCCCCCTTGAATGTCTTCAAGTCCGACAACGCAACGCAAAAGCGTTGACTTGCCACAGCCGGAAGGACCCAAAACCACAACGGCCTGTCCCTTCTTGACGGAAAATGAAACGTCGTCAAGCACGGGCGCATTATTTTTATAGGACTTTACGAGGTTTTTGATTTCAAGAACCGGTGCCTGCGCAGTACCGTCCATAATACCGATAGTTTTTTCAGGAGTTTTCACGGTATTGATGCTCATTTTTGAGTGCTCCTTTCAAGTCTGCGTGCAAGAAGCGACAAGGGAAAACAGGCGGCAAAATACAAGAAGAAAATGGCGCCATAGATCCACAAGGCTCCCGTTGTCGGAAATTTGAAACGATAAAAATCAGTGATCTGAGAGCCGACACGAATGAGTTCAACAACTCCGATCAAATTACAAAGTGCCGTCGTCTTAATCATGCGCGTAATAAGGTTGATTGCAGGCGGAAGCAAGCGTCGTATTGCCTGAGGTAAAACGACTCGTAGAAATGTTTGACGGCGAGAAAGTCCCAGCACAAATGCACTGTCATATTGGGAACTTGGGATTGACATGAGCGCGCCTCGAACAAGATCTCCCATCTCGGCGGCTCCCCAAAAGGTAAACACCGCAATTGAAGCCTCAAATCCGTCAAGGTTGGCGCCAAACCAAACTGCGGTACCAAAAAAGACCACGTAGAGTAAGACAAGCTGGGGCATCACACGAACAACTTCGAGATACACCCTCAAAATCGCACGGACAACTTTGGAGCGGGACGTCATCAAAAGACCAACAAACACTCCAAGAGGAATCGAAAGCGCGACGGAAAGAAATCCAATCTCAACGGTGACCCACAACCCTCCCAAAAGACGAGAAATAACACCCTCTTGCAAAAGAATATTATCTGCGAGCATAGTCAAACCTCCTCTCAAGCCAGCTCCCCATAAGAGAAACAGGTACCAAAATGAGAATGTAGGCAACCACCAGCATAAAGAGAGCTTCTGTTGTGTTGTACATCATGCCGATGAGATCTTTTGCAACAAACATAAGATCGGCCAGAGCAATAGCCGAGACAACCGACGATTCTTTAATGAGAAAAATCGTATTGGCAACAAGACTTGGCAGTGATACGGAAAGTGCTTGTGGGAGAACCACATACCAAAGCGATTGCTTCCGTGAGAGACCAAGCACCCACGCCGACTCCTCCTGTATGCGCTCTACAGAGTCAAAGCCGGAGCGTAAAGCCTCGGCCATATATGAGCCGCCCAAAAAAGTTAACCCGACTACCGCCGCCACTTCCGCATCCATCTTGATACCGATTTTGGTAAGTCCAAAGTAAATGAGAAAGAGCTGCACCAATAAGGGGGTATTACGCGAGAGTTCAACGTATACCGATACACATTGTCTCAGTACGGGAGTTTTTGCTTGTACAACTACCGTGCAGATTAAACCCACTATAAGTGAAGCTACAATACCAAAAAATGAAATACCAATGGTTATGCGTGCAGCCGTGGCATACAGGGGAAGATATTTCCCGATGAAGCCCCAATCCATGCGATTACAATCCTCTCCAAAGCTTGCAGCACATTTTGCATATACAAGCCAATTATCTGCGTATTATTTTTCCGAAAGGTAAAACAAACAGCTTAACGCCCGAACCCTTACCAGAAGAGGACACAGAGCACCCGACCCCTGGCCATAGCAGACCCGGGCTTTTGACAGATTGCGGTGTATGCACACGGCATGGTGTATGTCATCGTCTTAAATCGCATGAGATTAATCCTACTTGCAACTAGGAATTTGTCAACCGCATCATAAAATCGATAATCATTTGGAAACAATTACGCTATCTGAGTGCCTCTGCCGTTTTCCGTACATCGGTAAACGCCGAAATTAAATCGTCCAGAGTCATGCGAGCATTCGCGGGACTTGTTGACGGCAATGGCGTAGCGGCAACGTGGGTTGTCTGCTCAATATGGCGATGGTAAAGCCGTGTAGCCATGCCTCCAAGCGTATATATCTGCACAATGTTTGCCTGCTCAAGCAAACTCGCAATGTCATTGGGAACCGGATTTTCAATGCTCGCATCACTGGCGCCTATAATGTCACACGCCTTCAAAACATCACAGACGGCCACATGGTGTAGGTGGCAGAAGCGTATCTTTTCTTCGCTGCTATCCAAGGGTTTCTCGCCCCAAAGACCGGCCATAACACGCCAAAAACGATTCTGTGGATTACCAAAATAAAAGCCAATTTCCCGAGATTTAGGACTTGGCATCGAGCCCAATAACAGAACGCGAGAATCCCTATCAATGATGGGAGGCAGTGGATTTACGATATGCTCACGCCCGGATTGTGGGAGTTTTCCCATGTATTTAGTCTCCCACCTGAAGCGGCTCGGTAAATTCCGCTTCATCATCAAGACGAATTACGCTCACCTGTCCGTATCCAGCGCCTCCGACCGTTCCCGTATCAATACCCCACTTATCATGCACGTTACCGGTGGCGGGAGTTGCGCCAGCGCGGATATACTGCGCAAGGCCCTCCTCATTTTGCGCATTACGATTAATATTTGAAGCACCCACGGAAGCGAGATATGGCGTAGGGGTATGTCCGCAAATGACAATGGGGCCGTTTCCTCCGGAATCAACGAGTCCGGTAGGCCGAGACCAAAAGTCTTCGCGAATCCACAGGAGATCCTCCGTGTTTTGTAACTCTACAAACGAATGCAGAGTCTCAAGATTCCACGCCGGAGGCACCGGAGAAATACCTGCACGAATACCGGCATGCACGAGAATGTACGGACGCCCTCCTCTGATACATTCATAATGCAAGGGTAAACTTTGCAGCCACTCCAAAAGATCAAATCGTTGCTGCTGAGAGTAGCTCTTAAGCTGATCGCGCGTTGTCTCTCCGCCGTTGTATATCCACGTAATAAGCGCTTCCGTATCGTCTTCATTCGCTAAAAAACGCCCGAGCATCTGCTCATGGTTGCCCTGGAGAACTACCACGTGCGGCAACGTTTTGACCGTTTCGATGACACCAAGCGGATCAGGACCGCGATCAATCATATCGCCAAGGCAAATAAATTGATCCTCATCTTGAGGCGCAATGCGTTCAAGTATTCGCCTGAGCGGCTTAGCGTGCCCGTGAATGTCGGTAAAAACGTATGTTGCCACAAAACTCCTAACGATTATGCGATCCCAAACAGTCTTCCACAGACGGCTTGCCGTCAAAATTGAGGCCATGCGTCAATTTTCTTGCAGCTTCCAAATTAAAATCATGCGAGAAGAACATGTCAAGTGCATAGGGAACATTGGCAAGCGCAGCATCATAGAGATCCCAGAAACTTTCATGGCGTTTTGTGCCTGTTGCAGGATCAATCCACGCATGGCCTTCATGGTTGTCAAAGTCAGAATCAGCCGAAGCCCGTGGCCGATGCGAGATTGCTTCCATGAGAGAATACCGATGGGGAGCAAAGGTGCGCTCCACGCGACTCAAAAACTTCGCCTTCTTACCATCGGGAGAATATATCAAACGTTGAATCATTCGATTATCCACAACGGCAGACGAGAAAATCCTTGTGTCGGTCGGTTGATCATAGGTCCACAAAAGTACATAGAAATATACACGGTCAAGCACATAAAGCGTTCGCAGCGATGCGCGCAACACCTCGGAATAGGGACGATAACTTTTAATGGTTTTCCCCGTTCGGGCATAGAGAATCGCTTCATCAAGGTCACGTTCTATCTCAGCGTGCACCAAAGGTCCCGCTTGCTCATCAAGCCCTTCCACGCCCATCGACGTCAGACTGTCCTGTAAGGAAAACACAAATGGATGCGCTGTAGTGTCCAAAAGATAGTGACAGAGAAAGCCCGCACAATATGCACGTGCAACGGCAACATCTTGAAGCGGTAGCGGTGCAAGAGCATCGCGCATGGAAAGCAATAGCTCAGGAGTACGGGCTTTGTGCATACGTGAGCCCATATTCGCCCAACGGTGTAGCAAAGGGTCTGCCTGCAGAAAAAAGAGGGGATCCGGGCCTTGGTTGCCCAGCAAAAAGGCCTCCTGCTCTTCGAGCGTGGCAAAGCCAAGCCTGCCAGCCGCTATCTCAAAGGCATCTTTGCCAAAAAAGTCATGAGTAAGAATTGCCGGCATACGCTTCCCCTCTTAGAAACCCATTCAACCTTCTGATACATACACCCGCTTATGGGGTGAATATATGCTACCCATTGTACCCGCTTGTACTCTAACTATCCAAGCTCTGCAGGCCCAAGGCAAGCGCACCAAGAATACCTTGATTTCCACTGCAGCCATCACTAACAACATATGAATCAATCGCACTAAGTTCGGCTGTATTGATATAGCCGTTAAGGTTTTCCAAAAGTTTTTGGCGAATAAGCGGAAAGAGCTGAGTCTGTTTCATAACGCCGCCACCCAAAATAATACGCTGCGGCGAATAGCAAAGTACATACACTGCCAGAGCCTTTGCAAGATAGGTAGCTTCCAGTTCCCACACTTCCTGCTTTTCATCAAGCTCGGAGGCCGGAAGTCCCCAGCGCTTCTCGATGGAAGGACCTGAAGCAAGGCCCTCAAGACAGGATACGTGATACTGACAGACGGACATCGCCAGCGGATCATCTTTCTCCCGCTCAATCGGAATGTGACCTGCTTCCGGATGCAACATGCCATGCAGAAGCTTTCCGCCCAAAAGAACGCCCGCTCCGATACCCGTTCCTACCGTAAGATAAACAACGTTTTTCAAACCACGTGCCGAGCCAAAAAGAGCCTCCCCTAAACACGCGGCATTGACATCCGTATCGTAGCCAATGGGCACACCAAGTCCTGCTCTCAGCGCCCCTAAAAAATCATAGTTGACCCAACCTTGCTTAGGCGTCGAGAGTACCTTGCCATAATCGGGCAGCTCAGGGTTAACACACGTAGGACCAAAAGCTCCCACTCCAAGCGCATCAATCTCTCGCTCGGCAAACCAGGCAATCATCTTCGAAACAATGCCCGTGGGCTCTGTGGTAGGCATAACCTCACGCTCGAGAATTTTTCCTTCTCGCGTTCCTATCGCTAAAACCATCTTGGTTCCACCGGCTTCAAGCGCACCGATGCGAGGCCCATCTGCCATGTAACCCTCCTTATCGCTTAAAGGTGTCTTATGCAATACTCGCTTCATAACCCGCGTTCTTGACTGCGGCAATAAGCGCTTCGTCAGGAACGGCACCGTCAAACTCAACAATGGCAGACGCATCTTCAAGCGATACTTCCACGCGAGAAATACCCTCTACGGCTTCAAGCGCCTGAGTAACGTGGGCAACGCAGTGCTGACAGCTCATTCCCTCAACATTCAATTTCTTTTCCATACGCTCTTTCCTTTCCTTCGGTGCCGGTACGATTACGGGTGCTGCTGTTGTACATACGGGTTTTGACTGCGCATCAAAACCTGATTGAACCTGAGTTTCAACGAATCCCACATGACTCACATCAATTTCTTTTGGTTTCCACGTACGCAGACGCAGGGCGTTTGTCACCACAAAAACTGACGAGAATCCCATGGCTGCCGCTCCTATCATCGGATTGAGCGTAACGCCCAAAGGCGCCAAGAAGCCCATGGCAACCGGAATACAAATAGCATTATAGAAGAGCGCCCAGAAGAGATTCTGCTTGATATTTCTGAGGGTTGCTTTCGAAAGCTCAATGGCTTCGGCAACGTCTGTCGGATCTGACTTCATAAGCACAATGTCTGCCGAGCCGATAGCCACATCAGTGCCTGCTCCAATAGCGATACCGATATCTGCCCGAGCAAGTGCCGGAGCATCGTTAATGCCGTCGCCCACCATGATGACATTCTCGCCGGATTCTTGAAGACGGCGGATTTGAAGCTCCTTCTCGCTTGGTAAAACGTCAGAAATTACTCGGTTAACGTTGAGTTTTTTTCCAATCACTGCCGCCGTGGTTTTCTGGTCTCCCGTGAGCATAATGGATTGTATGCCCATAGCCCGCAGCTTCAGGATTGTCTTCGCACTTGTTGGCTTTATGGTATCCGCCACGGCGATAATCCCTACAAGCTTGCCGTCTCTCGCAAAAAAGAGTGGTGTTTTTGCATCGGAGGCTAAGGTATTCGCGGAAGCTTCAAGGCCGCCAAGGTCAACGCCCTCCTGCTCCATAAGACGCCTATTTCCTGCAGCGATTTTTGAACCCGCAAGAGTTGCCGTAAGGCCGCCTCCCACAACCTGCATAAAATCCGTGAGTTCGGCGTTCTTCTCGCCTTGTGTTTGAGTGACCGGTACGCTGGCAGAGTGCATATCGGCATAGGCCACAATCGCCTGCGCGAGAGGATGCTCGCTTTTACGCTCAAGGGTTGCCGCAAGAGCAATGAGATCTTCTGTCTCCACACCTTCGGTGGCAATTACGTCAGTTACGCTGGGCTTACCTTCGGTAAGAGTTCCTGTTTTATCAAAGACAACCGTAGTGGCTGCTGCCGCACCTTCAAGCGCCTCGGCAGACTTTACCAAAACGCCCTGAGAAGCGCCCAAACCGGTACCTACCATGACGGCGGTCGGCGTTGCAAGACCAAGTGCACAGGGGCAAGAAATTACCAGCACCGACACGGCATGAGAAAGAGCGACGGCAAAATCACCCGGCGCAAACACAAACAGCCAGCCGACAAAGGTGAGAAGCGCCAATACCATGACCACCGGCACAAAGACACCTGCAATGGTATCGGCGCGGCGCTCTATAGGAGCCTTTGAGCTCGTTGCCTCATCAACAAGACGGATGATACCGGCAAGCGTTGTATCATCGCCTACGGCCTGCGCTTGCATCTTGAACCAGCCTCCGACGGAAACGGTGGCGCCGGTTACGTGCGCACCAACCGCCTTTTCCACGGGAATTGCCTCGCCCGTGATAGCCGACTCATCTACCGAACTCTCCCCTTCCACCACCACGCCGTCCACAGGAATGGCGCTTCCCGCGCGGACTACCAAAATGTCGCCCACGTGAACGTCCGCAGCAGAGACGGTTTCTTCTTTGCCGTCGCGCTCTACCACGGCCGTCTTAGGAGTAAGGTTCATCAAAGCCTCAATGGCTCCGGTGGTACGGCCCTTCGCGCGAGCTTCAAAGAACTTTCCCAGTGAAATAAGGGCAAAAATCAATCCCGCCGATTCAAAATACATGCCATGCATAGCTATGTGAGCAGCTGCCCAATCCCCTGCGACAAAGGCATTTGCCATTTGATAGAGGCTGACCACACTGTAGGCAAAACTTGCGGAAGAACCAAGCGCGATAAGTGCGTCCATATTAGGTGCGCCATGGATAAGCGAACGAAAACCACCGATAAAGTAATGTCGATTGATAAAAAGTATGGGAATGCAGAGAAGAAGCTCAGTAAGCGCAAGATTCTTCATGTTGCGCATATCGGAAAGCTGTGGCGGAACCGGCCAGCCAAGCATGTCCCCCATGGCTATGTAAAAAAGCGGAACGGCACATGCGAGAGACTCTATAAGCTGCCGTTTTTTTGATTCAACTTCCTTTTGAGCGGCGTCCGTCGCACGAGTCTCAGATGAAACAGTAGCCTTTTGTTCAAGACGAGGATGCGCCTCATAGCCGGCCTTTGACGGCAGCGCTTATATCCTGAAGCGTCTTTTGATCGCCGTCAAAATCAACCTCCATTGAGTTCTTGAGCAGGTTGACCCGAGCTTCTTTGACACCGCTAACGGAAGCAGCCGCTTTTTCCACATGAGCAGCGCAACTTGCGCACGTCATTCCTATGACATCAAACGTTTTTTGATCCATCTTGCAACCTTGCCTTACATAAACTTCTTGAAGAGATCCATGACTTCATCGATAACGTCAGTATCGCCTTGCTGCACACGATCGACCACGCAAGACCTCAGGTGGTCTTGCATCACTTCCCGAGAAATTGCCTTTACCGCAGATTCCACGGCAGCAAGCTGGATAAGAACATCTCCGCAGTAGCGATCATCCTCGACCATAGTTTTAATACCCCCGAGCTGTCCGATCACGCGATTGATACGCCGTGACACACTTGATTTAAGCTCCTGCGAGCGGGGTTTGTTTTTATGAGCACACAAACAGGTCTCCGATTGAGACTGCGCTTCGGTCTCTGACTCTATTGCTTTTGGTTGACTGAGTGCCGACACATGCTCTCCTTTTACGCACACCTTATGAACACCTCTTCTGAAGTGTCCTATTCATAAAGCATAATACCCCCTAGGGGCATATTTATACAGAAAATTTTATACGAGCTCAAACTTTATTGAATCGAGATTTTTGTTACGCAAAGCAGACATAACCAATGTAAAGAAATCATGTCACTCGTATGTACAAAAGGGTGTCCGGAAAAGCGGACACCCTCATCAAGCTCAAAGATATATGCTTTTAATTCATGTACCATTGATTCAAAAAGAACATCATTGAATACACCACTATTACAAGCCAGAGTACACATGAAATAATCTTAAATATCGGCTTTGTCTCATTTCCCGTTAAGGTTGCTGCAAAAAAGAGAATAGTAACAGGAATCAAGGACCATGCAAAAATTGCTGGGCTTATGAGCTTAAAATCCAACAAAATTGAGGAAGTTACCGATATGATAATCTCAATTAACAGTAGCCTCCTACGCCATTTGAAATCTATGTTCATGGCTCGTAGAGACCTCACTCTCTTTAACAAAAGCTCCCTAACCTTATTCGCTATTATATAAAAAGCATCAGAAATATGTTTACTAAAGGTTACTTTTATTCGGTAATAGGCTCATAAGAATCGGCGAACGTAGTAATTGCCTGATTATGTTGAGTACATTTTTACTCTAGATTTACAATAGGTTTTTAGACACGTTTGCATTCAGCCAATTTAAGTAGAAATAGCATTACTCTAAGTAAAACAGGCCATCGAGAAACCCGATGACCTGTGAGTCTGTGGTGGGCGTTACAAGATTTGAACTTGTGACCTCTTCCGTGTCAGGGAAGCGCTCGTCCCCCTGAGCTAAACGCCCGAATAAAGCTGCTCAATTGCAGCGAGGGATATAGTACGACAAAAACTACGATTGGCGCAAGTGCCATTTACAACTTTCTTCAAGCTTTCTTGATACCCTACTTCTTTTGAGACTTGGTATTCACCTTGACACGAATACCACCAACGGCCGCAGACTTTTTCTGTCCCAAGCGCTTCTCGCCTGAAATAAATGCGGAAAGAGAAGTTACCGCTCTTGTCCAACGCTGATATACCGTCGGGCCGCCATGAGAGCGCAGGCCGAGGAGCATGGACGCAAAGAGTGTCGGAAGAAAATACTCAATGGCACGCCACAATACGAAACCCGCAGCGATCTTCTCGCCAAACATGTGTGCAAAAAGAAACGCAAAGCCGCCCTCAGCGCCACCGGTACCTCCCGGAAGCGGAATTGCCGAGGTGAGAAGCTCAAGCATGGATCCGGACGCCAGGCAGGTCAAAAGATCCGCAGGTTGTCCGAGAGCATTCAACACAAAGTACGGCAAGGAGTACAGACATCCCAGCTGAAAAAGGGTGATGACAAGTACGACGCACATCTCAGGAATATTTTTAGCGGCATTTTTAAATCCAGCCGAAAACTCATGTACCTGCGTATTAATAATCTCATGCCAATGGTCATAGCGCTTTACAATGCCAAAACGTGAAAGAATCCGGAGTCCCCAATTGCCCAATGCAACAACCATACGCGGGAGCAGACAAATTGCGAGCATCCCTCCGACCATGAGAATTTTTGCACCAAAGAGAACAACACCGACAATTGTCACATCACCAAACTGCTCAAAGAAGTAATTGAACCTGAACAGCAGAATAAGAGCGGCAAATATTCCTTCTCCCGCTTCATACATCACAAACCGCGTAAACTGAAGCGCGCCTGCCTGTCCCACGGAAATGCCCGCTCTTGTAAGGCGGAAAATCTGCGCAGGAGCGGCTCCTGCTCCGTTGGGCGTGAGGTTCATAAAGAAGATACCCGCCGCCTCAACGCTCATAAGGTCGCGGATACCCACAGGACATTCTGGATCGGTAATAACCGAAATGATGTACGCAAAAATTCCCAGCAAATAATATGCAAAGTATGCAAAAGCACCGGCTACAAGCCAGCTGGTATCAACACCGGCAAGCGCTCCGACAAACTCATCGAACTGTCCGGAAAATACGATATAGACACCGTAGAGAACGCTCACAAGCACCAAAAACAGAACGCTTTTGCGAACCTGTCCATAGCTTTTACGAGCATCTTCTACCGATTCGGAAGCAGAGTTTGGGCTCACCGCCACCTTCGGGGTAATTTTTACTTTAGGCTTGGTCGCCTTTGGAGATCCAGGCTTTACGCTTGTTGACTTTGACGCAACAACATCTTCCGGACGATCCATGAACACCTCCCGACCTTAAGCCTCTTCTCGCAAATTTCTTATCCCTAACGTATGTAAGTATACCTGCAACAGACACTGCCTAGCGAGACAAACGCACCGTCAGCTATTCTGCAAATTTGGCGAGAAGCCCCTCATCGCGCTCAATGATCCCGCCGCCAAGACACATTAGACCATCGTAAAAAACCGCCGATTGACCGGGTGCTACCGTACGTACCGGAGCCTCATAGGTAATGCGCATGGTCGTGGCACTCACTTTTGTTAACATGCACGGACGCAGCTCACCAGTATGGCGCGTGCGTACGGTATATGCGCCATCTGCCGGCACACATCCGGAAATCCAGTGTGTATCCACAATATCCATCGTCTTTGTCCAAAGTGCCGCACTCATGGGATCAGACGTTACATACACGGTATTTGTATTGGTGTCCGTTGCCACCACATAATGAGCAGGACCTCCTCCAACGGAAAGTCCTTTGCGCTGCCCTATGGTAAACAAAAAAGCACCGTCATGTTCACCGAGCTTTTTCCCGCTCTCCCACTCAATTATGTCGCCTGTCTTGCGCTCAAATGCGTCAAGCAAAAACGTACGAAGGCCAACCGGTCCGATAAAGCAGATCCCATCGGAATCAGGCTTATTCTCAATACCGAGACCTCGATCGGCACACATGGCACGCACCTCAGCCTTTGTGGGAATATCGCCAATCGGAAAAATCGTTTTGTCAAAAATCTCACCCGGAACACGCCAGAGAAAATACGTCTGATCTTTATGCTCATAGGCGGCGCGCATAAGGCGAGAAGTTCCGCTGCCGTGTGGTGAAACGGCTTTCCCAGTCGTATTACCTGCATCGTCGCCACCGCAGACGTTCTTCTCGCCGGAAGCGAGGCGCGCATAATGGCCCGTTGCGATATAGTCGGCCCCTTCGGCAAAGGCTCGCTTCGCAAACGTACCAAACTTGACGGTTTGGTTACACATGACATCGGGGTTGGGAGTATACCCGTGAGCATAGGAATCAAGCAAATAGTCAACGACCGTCTCTTTGTATTCCTTCTCGCAGTCCCACACCGCCAGATCAATACCAAGAGAAACGGCCACGCGCTCCGCATCGGCCAAATCGTCTGCCCACGGGCAATGGAACCCGGGAAGATCCTTTGACCAGTTGCGCATATACACCGCATGAACGTCAAAGCCTTGTTCCAAAAGAAGTGCTGCCGAAAGCGCCGAGTCGACGCCGCCGCTCATGCCCAAATACACTTTATCCATTGATGTCTCCATACGATAAACGCGCGTTTCGCATGCGATCTTGCTCCGCATGAACCGCACGGATAATGGCTTCGGCTGCATATATGATATCTGCCTCGGTTGTTGAGTGTCCCAGCGTTAAGCGCAGACTTCCCGCAGCTACTTCACGGGGTGCTCCGATTGCCTCAAGGACATGCGATATGTGCATTTTTGACGCTGCGCAAGCCGATCCCGTTCCCACCGAAACGCCTTCACGCTCAAGCAGAATAACCAAACGACGTGCTTCAATCTCAGGAAACGATACGTGCAACAAACTAGGCAGACGAAGCTTTGCGTTTTTTGGACCGGAAACGACCATCTGCGGAAACTCTTTGACAAGCAGCCTCTGCAAAAGATCACGCAGGCGAGAAAGACGGCGGGCCTCGTCTTTTTGCCGGGCCTGTACCACCTCAAGTGCACGAGCAAAGCCGACAATACCGGCAACGTTTTCCGTACCCGAACGCACGCCTCCTTCCTGTCCACCGCCAAGCACAAGTGGCCGAAGCCGCACGTCATCAGACGCCCATAAAAGTCCCACCTGTTTGGGGCCGTAAATCTTAGCGGCGGAAAGCGTCATCATGTCAACCCCGAGAGAAGAAACGTTGACCGAAAGCGTGGAAGTTGCCTGTGAAGCGTCGGCGTGAAAATAAATGTGGCGCTTCTCGCCCGCCTTTAAGCGGCGATTACGTTCGCGCGCGACAACGGCGGAAATCTCTCGTATGGGTTGAATGGTGCCAATCTCGCCGTTTGCCAGCTCTATGGAAACCAACTCCGTCTCAGGTCTAAGCGCTGCGGCAACGCTTTTTGGATCCACGCGCCCATCTGCGCCCACACGAAGCGTCTTGCGGCTGAAGCCTCCCGCGCACGCGAGAATGCTCTCATGCTCAATGGCGTCGACAATGACGTGTCCGTCTTCCGATACTGTCGCAAATGCCAGGTTGTTGGCTTCCGTAGCACCTGCCGTCAAGACGATATTTCCCGGTCTGGCTCCAATGCCGTGTGCCAGTGATGCGCGTGCTCGCTCCACCTCATCTCTGATTGCCCGAGCACGGGCGTACGGAGCAGACGGGTTATAGAAGAGTTCGGTATAGTACGGCAGCATTGCCTGAACAACCTCAGGGTCCATGGGTGTTGCGGCCGCAAAGTCAAGGTACACCGAGCGGTTCTTCTCAACATGCTCCTTTTGGTCATGACGGCCGTCATTCAAGTTTTTCTCGTCACGCATCTCGTCACGTATCTCGTCACGCGTCTCGTCACGTATCTCGTCATTCATGCTATTTTGCTCATTCATGCTATTTTGCTTTCTCAACGCCGGTCGAAAGGTTTTGGAATCGAGCCGAAATGAACTCATTTGAATAATGCATATCTACCCACTGCTCAAACGCATTTTGCGGCGGAATTCCCACTTCCCGTGCGGTGGCTCGCATAAAGCAGGCTACCGTCATGCCTATATCAGCCACAAGATACAGCGATATAAGCGTAATAAAAATGGCTTGACGCTTGGAAGTTGGCTCTCCTATATGATAGAGCGCGCGAGGCATAACAAAACGGCACCATATCAGGCCCAGAAGCCCCCAGAAAAACAAAAACCGCCACGCGACAAATTCAGTAATGTGATCGGGAAGAAAGGCATAGGTCCATGACTGCATGTGGAAAAATGTCAGCATCCCCCAGCCGGTAATCTCCTCAAGGAGCCCTCCGACAACGGCGGAGATGCAAAAAACCACCACATTAGGAGCGTGTCTTCTGCGAAGTTGATAGCTTATGAGCGTGAGAAGAACGGTGCCTGCGCCATAAAGCGGAGAAAACGGCCCCCACACAAGTCCCACTCTTGATTCGGTGAGACCGGCAGTGATAAGCATCCAGATTTCTTCGAGGAGCAATCCTGCCATGCTGCCTACCACAAAAAGGATTACAACCTGGTACCAGCCCATATGCATGGCATCAAGATAACTCTCCCTCTTTGCTTTTGTGGAATGTATTTTTTCGGGATATGAGAATATGGCCACGACTCTGTTTTTTGCAGTGGGAGTTGCCGCGGTTGCGGCTGTCGCGCCGCGCGCCACAGTTGCAGGCGTCGTTGCTGTTGTGGTTGCGGGCTGCGTTGACGTTGCGGGCTGCGTTGACGTTATCGTTGCGGACGGCGTTGTCGTTGCCGTTGTGGGCGCTGTTGTGGCCGCCGCAGGTGCCGCAACACCCGACTCTTTATCTTCGAGCTTCTCGCCATCTGAAAGCCAATCGGCAAAGAAGCGGAATGCATTGGCAAATCCGCGTACGACGAGCCATATAATACACAAAAGCGCCAGAAGCGACGCGATGATAAACAGCATGAAACGGTTCCAATCAATAGTCACTTCTTCTAGGATACGATATTTTTACGATATGAGAACCGGAGCATCAGAGTTGAGACGTGCATAAATTTGCACATACCGGTCTTGATACGCAACGGTAAATTCAGTCCCATAAACGTCCGAAAAAAGCATCCAAAACAAAAAGTTTGCATGAATTTCATGTTTTCGCTTGCATTGGTCGCTAGGTTTGCGTATATTATTCCTCGCGTTCGCGGGCTTAGCGCAGTTGGTAGCGCGCAACCTTGCCAAGGTTGAGGTCGCGGGTTCGAACCCCGTAGCCCGCTCCATGATTTTTCGGCCGGACTTGTTCGGCCTTTTTTATACGTCATCTTTGGCGAGATGGCCAAGTGGTAAGGCAGAGGCCTGCAAAGCCTTTATCCCCGGTTCGAATCCGGGTCTCGCCTCCAGAAATGTCAAAGGTGAACTGCTCAAAGCAGTTCACCTTTTTGCTTACTATTTATTGTCGATCATCTTAGTGAGACTTACTGCGGTACCCTTGCCCCCTGATTTCATGGATATCGACACCTCATCGGCCAGCATCCGCATCAGCTTGATGCCACGTCCCCGCTCCAGCTTCATATCGGTGGACGTCTTCGGCTTCTCATTGGCCCTCAGTTGGTAGCCACAGCCATTGTCGCTCACCTGCACGATCACCCGATCCGGGTAATAGCACACGGTTACAAGCGTCAGTCTCGATTTAGCGTGGTCAAAGGCATTACCTAAGGCTTCGCCGCACGCCAGCGTCATGTCAAACGTCTCATCTGAGGTAAGCGGTGTCTGCACCAAGAGGTCTTTGACTCTGTGCCGGGATACGGACATCGAGCATGAGTCACAGCGCAGGACATGCCACCAGATGGGTTCGGTACGGGGATCAAGTGCAGGGACCTGTTTGGACACCCCTGCACGCGATACTGGAGCGAAATCAACCGCCTTAATGCGACACAGAGTACGGTAAGCCTGATCCCCCACATTCGTGAGGGAGAGCAGCCCTCCTGTTTTCCTCATGGCTCTAATAGAGCATAGAATCAGTGCCATGCCCGCTGAATCAATAAATTGTGCCTTACCTAAATTCAGGATGATGCGCCGGCACCCCGTATCGATCAGATACGAAATCGAGGCGTACAGGCGTGGGACGGACGTTACGTCCAGGTCCCCCTCAACCGGAATCACTGCTATATCACATGAACGTTGCATATAATTACTTGTTCCCACCTGCGAGAACTTGTAACTTGGCAACACTCAAAAACGTTACATTCTGTCTATTAAACTGTAGAGCTTCAATCCAGTGTCGCCTATTGCGTAGCACCGCTCTTTTTCGACCGTTTCCCTTTGCGGGAGGTAGTGCCTGACTTTTTGCCTGTCAGTCCACTATGTTCCTTAGGATCGTCAAAGCGCACTGCCACCATTGCCACGTCGTCGTCGAGGTTGCGATCGGTAAAGGTATCGAGCTCTTCGAGCAACCGGTGGAGGATGCCGTCAAAGCCAAGCGGTACCTGCGCCATCACCGCATCCCTCAGGCCGTCCTCCCCAAAGAAATTCCCCTGGGGATCGCGCGCCTCGGTGGTCCCGTCGGTGTACAGCAGCAGGAAATCGTCCTTGCCGATGTGGACATGGCCGTTGCGGTAATCCATATCCTCAAAGGCACCGACTACGCCGGACTGCACATTGAGCATCTCCAGCTCTTTGGTGGAAGCCCGATAGAAGATCGCAGGTGGATGCCCGGCGCTGCAGTAGGTCAGCTTTGCATGGTCCAGATCGATAAGGCCGATAAAGAGGGTCGCAAAGGTCTCGATACGGCTGAAACCGAGCAGGAAATCATTGAGTGACCGCACCATCCGCGCCGGAGACAGGCCTTCCCAGGCATACGCCCCGAGCGCCGTCTTCACCGCCGCAGAAACTGAGGCAGCCTCCACGCCTTTGCCGGACACATCACCCATAATAACGGCGGCTTTACGGTCAGGCAGGCGAATCAGATCGTAGAAGTCTCCCCCGACGAAGGCATCCTTCGTGGCAGAGGAATAAATCCCGTCGGCAGATAACCCATCCACATGTTGTAGCTCGTTTTTCATCCCGAGCTGCAGAGCCTGTGAGATATGTTTGTCTTGCATCCGTTTGGCAGTACCGGTCATAATCTCGACCAGATCCTCGGTGCAGCGATGGACAAAGCCGATCTCGTCGGAATCCAGCGGCTCTGCATCCTGCGGGCGCAGGATCATGAATGTCATCGGCTTCTCACTGATCTTCCCGGCATCCGCCAAGACGCCTAAGGAGAATTCCCCGATATCGGTGAGCCACTGGTTTAAGTCAGAGCCATAGCTGATTGCGACGACCGAAATTTCCCCATTGTTGTGCCGCTGGGCAATCTTTTCAAGATTCACCGGAATCGCACGCATCCCCATATGAGGAAGATGGGCGATAACAGTAGGACCGTACTCGTTGACCTCGACCTCAGCGTACAGACCTCTAAGCGCCGCTGCGACACCTGAGAGGAAGGCCTTCACATCGTCGTCGGTCGGCTCGCCTGTGGCATAGAGCTTTTCCCTCAGCTCATTTTCTGTCGTTTCAAGCCACCGCACATATTCGGTCCTCATCTGCGTAAAGGCGCCCATCAGCTGCACCGAGAGATAGTTACCGACGGCCTCAAGCATCTGGGCATCTTGTTTGGTCGTGGGATAGAGATTCTCCCATCCGACTTCGATGATACCGACGACATAGCCGCCAAACCAAATAGGGACCCCAATCAGGGAGGTAAAGGGTGGAAGCAGGTTACGCTCCATCTGATAGACCTCGTGGGTCTCCTCATTGAGCAGGGCGCGTTTGGCATGCTTGCCGGCACGCAGGCTTTCGGTATCCGGAGGAAGGACCCTTAGGCGCAGAGCCTGGATCGAGCGGAGCAACACCTGAGCTAATCCACGCTTTGTCGAGAGAAACTGCGGCACGAAAGCGTTCTTTAGTGACGCCGTTCTGCCACGAAGGTGAAGGCCATCAGGCTCTGCGATATAGATGACAGAGCCTGCCGCCTCCATCGTATCCGCGATCTCCTCAAGCACTCCCCCGATCAGCTCACCTAAATCATCGCAGTCAAGGGTATCGAGCACGATTCTCAGCGTCCCTGAGAGGCGCCGGTTAGCCCGCTGCAGTTCCTGTACCGAACGTTCCTGTTCGTGCTCTACGTTCGCCTGAGGATCCGCCCGATGTGCCACACACACGTAGGTGTCGCTCACCGCATTCGTCTTCTCACAGCGGACCCACAGCTCACACGTCTTTCCGTTGGCATCCTGACAACTGACAAGCGTCGTGGACCCATCCAGCGGAAACGGGAGTGCCAACTGGCTCCTATCCCCATCCTTATCGGGAATATTCAGCCAGCCACGTGAGGCGCCTGTCGAGAAGATTGTGGCAATCGGTTGGCCAAAGAGGCCTGAGGCGGGATGACAAAAGAGGTGCTCCGCCTCTTCATTGAACAGGATGATACATCCCCGTTCATCGAAGGCTATCACCGCGTCACTCGTGAGTGCCAGCACCGATCCGAATGTCGCCGGAATCAAAGTTCTCCCTAACCGGTCGATACTGGGCCCAATAGCCTTCTTTGCCATCCCACACCCCTCATTGCTTTCATCAAAAGATATAAGCTCTGCCGTTAAGTATAGCGGTATGAAAAAGGGAGCCCCGAAGAGCTCCCCCTCACGTTCTGGTGTCGGAGGCGGGACTTGAACCCGCATGACCGTTTAGTTAGTCACTAGCACCTCAAGCTAGCGCGTCTGCCAATTCCGCCACTCCGACTCATAACACGCAGAGGTAATAGTACCACGCGCAAGCCTGTATGTTCAACACCCATTTTGAAAACAGCCTAGCTGTTTTGCCAACCGATCGCGGTAGGCTCGAGTGATTGGAACAGTGCTGGGCCGTAGTTGGCCAGGTTAGCCTTGGTCACGACAACATCTGGGCCGGAGAAGATAGGAATGAAGGCATAGGACTGCTGGCACTTCTTCTCTACCTCGTTCAGTGCCTTGCACTGCTCTGCATGGTCTTCAATCGTGATGATTTTGGAAAGCTCTTCATCCAGCTCCTCAGAGCCCGCATGGGTGAAGTTGGACGCAGAGGTGCTGCCGTAGATCTGAGGCGCATTCCACAGATAGGTGTTGGAAGCGACCCAGCCGAACAGAACGATATCCCAATCACCACTGGTCAGGGTCTTTGAGAACTCAGAGGAAGGCTTGGAATCGATCTCGATATCCATGCCGGCATCCTTAGCCATCTTCTGGATAGCTGCAGAGCGGTTCTTCACGGTGTTGGAGTCACCAAATGTCGTGAAGTCGAAGGTGACCGGCTGGCCATCCTTCTCGTAGATGCCGTCGTCGTTCTGCATATAGCCGGCGTCCTCGAGCGTCTGCTTTGCTGCAGCAATACGGTCATCGGCGGAGTTCAGGTTCTTGACGTCGTCAGGTCTGTTGTCCTCATAGCCATCTGCCCAAGCTGGTGACAGCAGCGAACCCGGGGTCTCCTCGTCCCAATTGACGCCCTGCCAAATAACGTTGTGAACGGTAGCCGAATCGATACACTGATAGAGCGCCTTACGGACAGCGATATCGTTGACAACCGGACGAGTCATGTTGATCTCAATGTTGGAGATAGACAGGCTGTTTGCACGGTGGATCGTCACGTCACTCATATCGGAGAAATTGGAGAGCATCTCCTGAGAGCCTGCCTGTGACTCACCGGTAGCATCAACTTCACCGTTCTTAAAGGCGTTGAAGAGCGCCTGGGATTCCATCTGCTTATAGATGATGGAGTCCAGCTTCGGCTTCCGGCCCCACCAGTTGGGGTTCGGAACAAAGGTGACCTGGTTCGTGGAGCAATCCTGGATCGTGTACGGACCATAGCCCCACTCCGGGTGCGGATTGTTGTTCCAGCCGGTCTGATAGGTGTCAGGGTCAACTGCATCAGGGTGTAGTAACTGGGTTACGATCGGCTCATACGGGGACACCGGGTCGGAGAAGGTAATGACTGCCTGCTTGGGATTGTCACCTTGCTCAACGGACTCGATCTTGTCGTAGCCATCGGTTGCGGACGGAGTATAAGCATCACTCTGGCCGTTCATAACGGTCCAAATGGGCTGCAACGCGCGGTAGTCGATCGGGGTACCGTCGTTGAACTGTGCTTTGTCGTTGATATCAACGGTAACAACGAGCTTGCCAGAGTCCGTGGAGGAGCTCAGGTTAGAGATAAGGTCAGGATCCGGCGTGAAGCTCGTGAGCGTTGCGTCAGACTTGATCGCTTCAGGCATATAGAGCAGCCAGTAGTTGTGCATCCCAAGCGTATTTCCCTCAACGGAGAGATAGTTCCAGTTCGGCCCAACTTCGCCTGCTGGAAGGGTGACGATTCCGCCGTCCTGCACGTTGTCATAGTCCTGTGGGTTATCTCGTAGACCTGACCCTTTTCAGGAAGTGGCAGCTGATCAAGCGGTGTCGAGGCCGGAGATCCCTGAGGAGGCTCAGAGTTGTTGTCAGAGCTGGAAGAGCCTTTAGAATTGTCGCTCGAGCCGCAGCCGGTAAGACCTAAGCATACCAAAAGTGCGGCGCTGCCACCGGACAGCCCTAAGAATGAGCGACGAGAAAGTTGCATAGCCATATGGACTCCTTAATCCCAAATTGGCTGAAATGACTGAGGACCTCCAGCATAACCGCAGGAGTTCCTGTCGCCTCCAAACCGTACAATGAGGATGCAAGGTTGATGCATCCGAGAGGGCAAAGAAAGAGATGGTAAAGGGGCATGCAGTCGCTCTGAGCAGGCGCGAATGCGAGAGCAAAGAGACATTGATGGGCCTTTTGGAGAGGTTCTCAGACGAGGAGTCGTGCGAGGGGAGGCTGCTCGAGGAGAAGGTCTCCGGCGGCTTTGTCTGCCCCGTATAGGTAAAATGAGCTCATCCACTCTATCGCCGGGTGTGTCAGCTGTTATACAAAAGGAGTAGCCATGCAATACGTGATTGCACTCTTGATCGGTTATGCCTGCGGTAACTTCCTTACCGCTGATGTTGTCTGCCGTCACGTGGTTCACAAGAGCGTCTTCGACGTAGGCGTTGGCAATCCAGGCATGGCAAACGTGGGGCATGAACTAGGCACAAAATGGGCCCTCGTCGTACTTGCGGGAGACATCCTGAAGTTTGTGCTCGGTATGTCCCTCACCTGGATTTTCTTCGGCCACACGCTTCCTCTGATGCTAGTATCCGGCTTAGGCGTGACCTGTGGCCACAACTTCCCGATTTGGCACCACTTCAAGGGTGGCAAAGGGGTCACAACAACCTGTTCGACGATCATCTTCTCTGACCCCGTGTGGGGAACTATCGCCAGCCTTATCGGCTTTGCCACGGTGCTCGGTTCTGAATACCTCTGCGTCGGGGCTCTGGTGATTCCTGTCTCCTATCTCATTATCCTGCTCATCCGGGGCACAGACGTGCTTTCGCTGCTTGCCGCACTGGCACTCTCCCTCATTATGCTGGAAGAGCATCTCCCAGCGATCCTTGAGATCAAGAGCGGTACTACACCGAAAGCACACATTGCCCTGACAGTCAAATCAAAGTTCCATCGTTAGCGTTACTCGTCGTCTTGTGGGAACTTAACACCGATCTGTCTGCGGATCTCATCAGATACTGCAAGCACATTGAGCGTGTTCTGCTGGTGCTCAAACACTGTCTTATCGTTCTCTTTGTCACCCAGTACTGCGTTGGCAAAGACCTGTACTTCAAAGACCATATCGTTCTTTGGTACCTCGAGATTAATATCTTCAGCTTTACCGTTACCCCGGCTACCGAAGGCCTCACCAGAGCTCACATATGGGATAAAGCGGAACTTGTACGGCAATGATGCCTCATCCCACAAAAGCGTACCGGCATCGCCTTCAAGCTGTGAGGAGAGATAATCGTTGGACACCTTGCCGTAGGAAATATCAATAAGGAATAACGGATAGGTTAGGATCGCCTCTCCCGCAAGATCAATCAGTGTATACGGATCGTTGTCGCATTTTGGCTCCACCTTGTGGGTAAGCGCACTCGCTTTGACTGATTCAGGCTTACCGAAGAGCTGCATCACCTCTTCAAGTGGATAAACGCCGATATCCATCAGTGAGCCTGCTGCCATGTACGGATCGAAGATGTTGACACGCTCCCCCGCCTTCAGCTTTGCAATACGTGAGGTAATCTTCGAGAAGCGGATGGTGCCCTTTCTCGGAGTTCCCACACGCTCGATCAGCTCCTGGAGCTTCTCCGGTCCTGGGCCAAAGGTGTTGCGTGCCGCTTCAAGGGCCACGACATGCTTTTCACGGGCAAGGTCAATGAGCTCCTGTCCGAGCTTCTGGTTTGCCGCAAAGGACTTCTCCACCAGAACGTGCTTGCCAGCTTCAATCATCTGTTTTGCCTGTTTGGCATGCAGCCTGTTCGGCGTCGCGATGTAGACGGCGTCTACCTCATCCGATTCTGCCAGATCATCGAGGGAATCAAACCAGAGGGAGACACCATGTGCCTCCGCAAAGGCTTTTGCATCTTCAAGCTTGCGCGAATATGCTGCGGCATATATAGCCTTCTCCACCTGAGACAGCGCATCCAAAAAGAGCTCTGTAATGTGACTTCTGCCGATTGTCGCGACTCTCACTTTCGCCATCCTTTAGGTCCTTTCATTCAAGAGATATCTATGGTTACTTTCAGCATACCCACGAAGCAAGGCAGAGCGTTACAGCAAATCGGCTAAATTGGACGCTGCCCATACGGAGGGCACAACCTCCGGATTCTGAGGCACCTCATACCAGAAAGGCCTCCCATCTATTCAAAATGGGAGGCCCTTCAATACGAGATGGAATCCATGCGATTCAACCGCATTACTTCGTCGGTGGATTACTGGGCAAGATAGCCGCCGTCAATATAGAGGTGCGTACCGGTGGTGAATTCGTTCTCGACGAGAAACATAACGCCGTGGGCAATCTCTTCAGGCTTACCGAGCCGACCAAGTGGATGCAAAGCGGCCAAACGCTCCATGCCTTCCTTACCCTTGGTTTCCCCGTTCACCGCGCCACTATAGACATAGCCGGGGTTCACGGCGTTCACACGGATGTTATACTCGGCAAGCGTCAAGGCGACGGATTGCGTCAGCAGGTTTACGCCGCCCTTAGAAGCGTTGTAGGAAGGCAGATTCGGATCACCGACAGATCCCTCGATCGATGAGGTACTCACAATAGCCCCACCATGGTCCTGTTGCTCCATCTGCTGGGCTGCGTACTTGACAACGTTATTGAAGTCATCGTCACCCATCTGGTCAACCGGATGGACACTGTCGATACCAGTGTTGTTGTATATGATATCGATGGAATCATAGGTCTTCACGGCAAAATCAATCAGGTCCTTGGCTTGCTTAGGATCGCTGGCATCGGTTCTGTGGAAAGAAACATTCGGGGATACTGCCTTCAATTCCTCAAACGCTTTAGCACTGCGCTCCTCGTCACGTCCGGCAATAACCACCTTGGCGCCCTTCTCGAGAACAAGCCCAATTTGCATAGCTGTGCTGGCTACATGACCTGCCTTGCGTAGAAGTCCCTGTATCTGAGCACTTCTCGGCAGCACATGGCGCGCCCCAGCATCCAAGTGACCTCCTCGTCCATGGTGTCGCTGACATTCCAGAAGACTCATCAAAGGTCGAGCCATCCTCTGGATGTCGGCTGCCCTGAAGCCGCTGTAGGACCTCAGGAGACTCTTGAGTAGGTTGCATTCCTGGTTGACCATGTCCTAGGAATTCTCCCTGTCGGGGAACCTGCGGCATGCCTTAGCGCCCTGCATCTTACTCCTAAGGCCCAAGCGCTCTGCGAGGATGCCCTACGACTTTTCCCTGTCATACACGAGCACGGTGCCTTGCGCGATATACCCACCGAAGGCATCCCATGTCCTCTTCCGACTCGTCTTCCCACATTCATCGGCCAGATGAAGCGATGCCCCGTGCACGTTGGCGGAGATGCCTATGCAGATCTTATTCCTGGAGAGGCCCTCGAAGCACTGCCGTGGGGGGGGTGATGACCTGTGTCAATATTTCGGACGGCAGATTGTCAAGCTGAGTGCAACATCTCCCTAAAGACCTCGCTGACTGTCCTGTATT
>ERZ772962.380-NODE-380-length-24392-cov-10.882648_pt1 | contig 24392 bp, 15 predicted proteins | sample MGYA00580676_ERZ772962 | MGnify/ENA primary metagenome ERZ772962 (study PRJEB29015, sample SAMEA2738049) | human oral metagenome | biome: human oral; feature: human-associated habitat; material: saliva | place: China | collected 2230 ...
GCGGTAACTATGCTGCCGCCATGATCGCCCAGCTTGAAGGTGAAGAAAACGGCTGCAAACAGGTGATCTTCAAAGACCCGCACCGCAACGACGCGCTCGAAGAGCTGGGCGGCATGAACGTATTCTTCATCTACGGCAAAGAGAACAAGCTGGTCACCCCCGAACTGACCGGAACAATCCTAGAAGGCGTTACTCGCTCCTCAATTCTGCAGCTGGCCAAAGACCGCGGAATGACCGTTGAGGAACGCCCCATCACCCTGAACGAGTGGCGTGACGGTGTGGCCTCCGGCGATATTACAGAGGTGTGCGCCTGCGGCACCGCAGCAGTCATCGCCCCCATCGGAAAGCTCAAAGCCGCTGATTTTGAGATTCCCGCAGCCTCCGAAGGGTTCGGTGAGATCTCCAAAAGCCTGCGTGAAGAGCTCGTGGGTATCCAGACCGGCACGGTAGAAGACCGCCACGGCTGGATGACCCGCCTCGTCTAAAAAGCTCACCCCCCGCACGTGGCTTTTCGACCGAAACGCACCTCATGGAGGCAGCCCCGGCCGGAAAGCCACGTTTCGCGCTTAAAATCCGTGCCGATTCCCTACCCGCCACCACCGCGCCGGGGTACACTTGAGACAAGCAGAAGGGAGGTTCTGAACCGGGTCACACCCGTGCAGGGCCTCCTTTTGCGCACTCAAAACCACACGGTGCGGGTGCGCACCACCGATATATCAGGTTCAACCGAGGGAGACCCCATGCACAAGCTGGCCATTATTACCGCCGTAGCCCCCGACCGCGCCGACCACCTGCACGAAACCGCCCAATCCGTGGCCCAAACCCGCAACCACCTCAACATCCAGTGGATCGTGGTGTGGGACGGCGTGAGCACCCAACCCGTCGAACACGCAGACGCACAACTAACCACCGGCAAACTCTGCAGCGGCGCCTCCGTGGCCCGCAACACCGCACTCCCTACGGTCGAGGCCGAATACCTGCTCAAACTCGACGCCGACGACGTGCTCAACCCCGAAGGCGTGGCCGCCACCATCCACCAGCTTGAGAAAAACCCAGACGCCGGGTGGGCCGCCGCAAACATGCTCATCCACGGCACCGGCGAACGCACCGAACACTGGGCCAACACCCCAGAAACCTACCCCGAAGGCGCCCTCGCCGGGCTCTGGACCGTGCCCTTCCCGCTACACCCCGGCGCCGTCATCTACCGCACCGACCGCGTACTCCAAGCCGCAGGCTGGCCCGCCCTCAACAGCGCCGAAAACCTGGGGCTGCTCCTGCACGTCGCAGAAGACACCCAAGGGCTGCGGGTACCCGACGTACTCGTCTACCACCGCCAATGGGACGCCCAAGAAAGCCAACAAGAATACGCCCCCCAACGCGAAGAGCAAGCCCTCAAAACCATCCGCGCCACCATTAACGCCCGCCGCGGACGCACCGGCCGCGAACCCGTATACTTCCGTACCCGCTAAACCCCGCCGCAGACGCAGACAACCCGGCGGCTGACACCACCGCCGGGCTGGTACCCTAGAGGGTATGCGTATTGCACGATTTACCGTAGATGACGAACTACACTTCGGCCTCGTCGAAGGCGAAGAAGGCGCCGAAACCCTGCGCGTTCTCGCCGGTGACCCGTTCTACAACGGCATAGAACCAACCGGTGCAACCCACCGGCTAGATGATGTGCGCCTGCTCGCGCCCATCATCCCACGCTCAAAAGTAATCGGCGCTATCGCCAACTGGGCGGGCACACCGGCACCGGCCGCACCACAGTTCTTCACCAAACCCAACACCACCGTGGTAGGCCCCGGCGACCCCGTCACCCTCCCTGACTACTCCGAAGCGGTCAGCCCCGAAGGTGAACTCGCCGTCGTCATCGGGCGCATCGCAAAATCCGTGCCGCTAGAACGCGTACCCGAAGTCGTGTTCGGCTACACCGTAGCCAACGACCTCACCGCCCGCGACGTCATGGACACCGACGCCCAATGGACACGCGCTAAAAGCTTCGACGGCTCAACCCCGCTCGGGCCCTGGATCGAAACCCAGCTCGACACCGACTCGCTGAACATCACCACCTGGGTAGACGGTGACACCCTCCAAGAAGGCAACACCTCCGAGATGCACTACAGCGTGGCTGAACTGGTCGCCGCCGCATCAGAAGTCTTCACCCTCTTACCGGGCGACATTATCCTCACCGGAACCCCCGCAGGAACCACCGTGCTGCGCGAAGGCAACGAGGTCGAGGTGGAAGTTGAAGGAATCGGCGCGCTCGTCACCCGAATCCGCAGCTAACCCCCACCCGGCACCAGATAAGCGGGTACCAAACAGCACCCGCGCCCCGTCACCAAAACCTCTGACACATATATAGGAGAACAATAATGACCGAATACCGCGGCCCCGCGCTCGCAGACGCGAGCCAGACCCGCGTCCGTTTCTGCCCCTCACCGACCGGAACCCCGCATGTGGGCATGGTACGCACCGCCCTGTTCAACTGGGCGTACGCGCACCACACCGGCGGCAAACTGGTGTTCCGTATCGAAGACACCGACGCGGCCCGCGATTCGGAAGAGTCGTTCAACCAGGTGCTTGAGGGCCTGCACTGGCTGGGCATTGACTGGGACGAAGGGGTGGGCGTGGGCGGCCCCCACGAGCCGTACCGGCAGTCGCAGCGCATGGACCTGTACGCCGAGGTCATTCAGAAGCTCAAAGACGGCGGCTACATTTACGAAGATTTCTCAACCCCCGATGAGGTGCGTGAACGCCGTAAAGCTAAAGGCGAAGACCCGCAGTTAGGGTACGACAACTATGACCGCACCCTAACCGAGCAGCAGAAAGAGGCGTTCCGCGCCGAAGGCCGCCAGCCCGTGTGGCGCTTGCGCATGCCTGAGGAAGACATTACGTTTAACGACCTGGTGCGCGGTGAAATCACGTTCCGGGCCGGTTCGGTACCGGACTATGTGGTGGTGCGGGCAAACGGCAAGCCGCTGTACACTCTCGTGAACCCGGTGGATGATGCGCTCATGGGCATCACCCACGTGCTGCGCGGTGAAGACCTGCTCTCGTCAACCCCGCGCCAGATCGCCCTGTACCGTGCCCTCGTTGATGTGGGTGTTACCGAGTTCATCCCCGAATTTGGGCACCTGCCCTATGTGATGGGGCAGGGTAATAAGAAGCTTTCAAAGCGTGACCCCGAATCGAACCTGTTTTTGCTGCGTGAGGCCGGGTTCATTAAAGAGGGCCTGCTGAATTACCTCTCACTGCTGGGCTGGTCGCTCTCAGCAGACCAAGACGTGTTCACGGTGGACGAGCTGGTGCAGCATTTCGATGTGCACGATGTGGTGGGTAACCCGGCACGTTTCGACGTGAAAAAAGCCGAAGCCATTAACGGCGACCACATTCGCCGCCTGGATGCCGCTGATTTCCGGGACCGCCTGGTACCGTACCTGCAGGCGGCGGGTGTGCTGGGGGAGCAGCTGAGCGAACAGCAGGAGCAGGTGCTCACGCAGGCCGCCCCGCTGGTGCAGGAGCGCATGCAGCTTCTGGGCGAGGCACCTAAACTTCTGGCGTTCCTCTTCACCGCTGATGAAGATATTACGGTGGCTGATGATGCGCGTAAGCAGCTGAAAGAATCCGCCCCGCAGGTTCTTGCCGCCGCCATTGAGGCGCTCGAACCCATCACCGAGTGGGATTCTTCTCACATTGAGGCGGCGCTGCGTTCGGCGATCGTTGAGGGCCTGGACATCAAGCCACGCCTGGCATTCGGGCCTGTACGCATCGCAGTTTCAGGGGAGCGTATCTCCCCGCCGCTGTTCGAATCTATGCAGATTCTGGGGAAGGAATCATCGCTGAAGAGGCTGCGTAAACTAGCAGCCGATTTGGGGGAGTAGAATATTACTTAGCCCCTTTCTGAAAGTGCCGCCCGACCCGCCGCCTGCCACGCGCAGGGCGGGCCGGGCGGTCCTCTTATACCCCCGTGCACAACCGGCAAGTGGTGCGCGCACTATGGACGCAGAGTGCGTACAGCTTATGCTTATAGCAGTGCAGGAACCGCTGAGAGGCTACGATGCTGGAGATTTTTAGCAGTAAAAAACGCGTGTGGCGTGCCGTCCGTAAAGGCACGGTGATGGCGTTCGCAAACGCATCGATCATTATGCTCATCGCAACCGTTGCCGATGCGCTGCGGTCTGTGTGGACTATTGTGGCGATTATGGTGGCAAGCCTGCTGGCGTATTTCGCCGCCTACCAAGAGGCACGTTTTGACGACGAACAAGACGCCTGGGAGGCGCAGCAGAAAGCCCATGCTGAAGCCGCTGACACCAGCAGCACTGAGCTGGAGAAAGGACAATAAGGATGACCCGCAAAGATGTGGCGCTGGCACTGACGATTTCCGTTGCCGCCCTGCTGCTGTATGTGGGGGTAAAACAGGTGCTGGGCGGGCACTGGGACTGGGTGACGTTCGTGATCTGGGTGCTTGGTGCGCTGCTGTTCGGGTTCGGCATGGTGTACGCAAAATCGTTCCTAATGCGCCTGGTAGATGAGATGAACGAGGACGGTGTGGCCCCCGAAACGCAGCGCAAACGCCAGCCCTCCACCGGCGGTGAGGGCAGCACGAATAGCGACAGCGAACCAGAAGCTGGGAAGACCACAAACGAACACCCAAGCACGGACAGGAACGGTGCTTAAAGCCAGCAGACAAAGGCACGGTATTCGTCGTGACCTGGAGTAGCTGCCAGGCCTTGCGCACCCGCCCAGAACCGGAACCATCGCTGAGGCGCAGCAGCACCCCGATGAGAAAAACCTCAGAAAAATATTGGCTATGCTCACCAGTGTTTATGCTTGTCAGAGCGTTCTATGGGATAGTTTTCCAGGTTCAGAGACAGAATTTCACGCCCGCCAGGCCCGCAAAGACTTGCAGGGTGCCCAACAGTTCGGTATAGTATTCTTCGTTGCGCGGTTGTAGCTCAGTTGGTAGAGCACCACCTTGCCAAGGTGGATGTCGCGAGTTCAAGTCTCGTCAACCGCTCCACCAAGCCCCTAAAGGTTTTATCTTTGGGGGCTTTCGCTTTGGTTGTTACTTTTCTAGACCGCACGGTATTTGCACTAATACCGTTGCTTATGGGGAGGGGGAGAGAACAAACGTTCCGCTGAATACTTTTAGAGATTATCACGACTATTGGTTTTCAGTAGCAGCTGTGCGGAGTTGCGCCTGTATGCTGTGGGAATAAATTTTAGAATCCCGTGAGTAAACCCTAAAGGTGCGGTAGAATTGGTTGCGAAGGCTCCTGGCTCTGTAATCTAGTTATTGGAATAGCCATTGGCTAGTGGGTAAAACCTCTAGTCAGTGGCTATCTTCTTGCCCAAAATAAGCATAGGATAAGTTTTAAAAAACATACCGCCCTCTGCTAAGTAGCAAGAGGACGGTGAGAAGTCAGCGCCAAGATGCGCCTTATTGGGAACCTTCATTTTCCAGGAATAACTGTAACAGACGGCGGTACGGCTCGCAAGTGCAGGTGGCAGGGGGTTACGCCTAATGGCATTCGTCATAGAATCTTAAAAATCAGATAAAACTTGTGCAGAGTTCGAAAAATCAGTATAGGGTTATACACGGGAAGGTAAATCCTATCTTCATTTTTACCCCATCTGCAGAGACAAAGGCTGTTTCTGTATGGGTACACATAGACTCGCTCGTTGAAGGAGTATACGTATGTCTGAGCACACCAAATATCGGATTGGTATTGATGTTGGTGACCGTTCTGTTGGCCTAGCGGCTATTGAATTTGACGATGATGGTTTTCCTCTTTCTAACCTTGCGATGGTAACTTATCGTCATGACGGTGGCCTTGACCCAACTACAAATAAATCACCTAAAAGCCGTAAAGAAACACGCGGTGTAGCCCTCCGTACTATGCGTATGCGCCGCCGTAAAAAGTCGCGTTTAAAGGATTTGGATAAGACCCTGCGAGATCTTGGGTATGTTGTTCCTGCATGTGAAGAACCTCAGACATATGAGGCGTGGAAGTCTCGCGCGTTGTTAGCTACGACAAAGGTTGAAGGCGCCCAAGAGTTAGGCGAGCACTTGGTGCGTGCGGTGCGACATATGGCACGGCATCGTGGGTGGCGTAACCCATGGTGGACTCTCAACCAGCTTGAAATAGCTTCTACTGCGCCTTCCGATACTTTTGCGAAGATTCGTGAGCGTGCTGAGAAAGAATGGCCTGGTATGGTTCCTGAAGAAGCGACTTTGGGGATGATTGGTGCTCTCGCGGCAAGTAATAATGTGCTTTTGCGCCCCCGTACCTATCGTAAAGACCAGCCACGTCACAGTAAAAAACTTAATGTGCTGGGGCAGGAGCCTATTCTGGTAGATAAGGTGCGCCAGGAGGACCTACTGGCCGAGTTGCGTACAATCTGCAAAAGGCAGAATATTGAAGATCAGTATGAAAAGCTAGCTCAAGCGGTCTTTGAACAGACGCGTCCTTATGTGCCGCTTGATCGTGTGGGCAAAGATCCGTTACAGCCAAATAAGTCTCGCGCTTCGCGGGCTTCTCTTGAATTTCAAAGGTTCCGAATTCTTGATGCGGTCGCTCATTTACGTGTACGTGTTGGAGTCTCAGACCGTCGTGCTCTCACTGATGAGGAGCACGATAAGGCTGTGCATTTCCTTATGGGGTATTCGAAACAGGACGTGCCGACTTGGGGTGATGTGGCAGATGAGATCGGCGTTGAGCCAGCTCATCTTATCGCTCCGGTTATTGACGATGTTCGCTTGAATAAGGCCCCGTATGATCGTTCTTCTACTGAGTTTGAACAGAAGATGAAGAAAAAGACTCGGGCACGCCAGTGGTGGGACGAAGCGAACCTGGAATCGCGCTCCCAGCTGATACTTCTAGTCTCTGATCCTACCGATGAAACTACGCGTTTGGCGGAGGCATCGGGGCTTTATGAGGTGTTTGAAAGCTGGCCTGATGAGGAGAAAGAAGCCTTAGAAGGCTTGAAAGTTGAATCGGGGCGGGCTGCTTACAGCACGGACACCCTCAATAAGCTGAGCGACCATATGCGCCTAAAACGTATTGACTTGCATGAGGCTCGTAAAATAGCGTTCGGTGTTGACGATATGTGGCACCCGCCGCTGGATCGTATTGATGAGCCTACCGGGCAGCCCACTGTTGACCGTGTGCTTACGATTGTGCGCCGCTTTATTTTCGATTGCGAACGTGCTTGGGGGCGCCCTGAGAACGTAGTGATTGAACATGCCCGCACCGGTTTGATGGGGCCTGCTCAGCGTGCTGATGTTCTGCATGAGATAGCGAAGAACCGCAAAAAGAACGATAAGATCCGCGAGGATTTAAGAGCAGGTGGTATCAACAACCCGACTCGGGCTGACATTCGCCGTAACGCTATTGTGCAGGATCAGGAGTCACAGTGCCTTTATTGTGGGGCTACTATTGGCGTAAGTTATTCTGAGCTAGACCATATTGTGCCTCGCGCTGGGGGTGGTTCTTCACGCCGGGAGAACTTAGCCGCAGTATGCCGCGCCTGCAACGACAGCAAAAAAGACACTCCGTTCGCGGTGTGGGCTAAGAACACGTCACGCCCAGTCACTCTTGAGGGGACAATTCAGCGTCTTCGAGAGCTGAAGGCTTTTAAACGCCCGAAAGATCGGCGCATGGTGGATCTTATTATTCGCCGTTTGAAGCAGACTGAGAAGGATGACCCTATTGATGAACGGTCGTTAGCGTCTACCTCATACGCGGCTACCGCAATTCGGGAACGCATTGAGCAGTACTTCAATGAGAAAGCTGAAAAGCTTGATCTGGCTAAGGTACACATAGATGTTTATTCGGGTTCGTTGACCCGTGAGTCTCGCCGTGCGGGTGGTATCGATAAAATGGTTCTTTTACGCGGTCAAAGTGATAAAAACCGTTTTGATGTGCGCCATCATGCGATTGATGCGGCTGTTCTTACTCTTCTGAACCGGTCGGTTGCTGTGACTTTGGAACAGCGCCGTCTCATTAAACAACAGAGGGAGTATTCCCTAGAGAAATCACGCCGTGAACGTGATAATGTGTGGCGCGATTTTATGGGGCTGGGACCTGCGGCTCAGGAGAAGTTCGCGAAGTGGAAGAAAACGGCTTACGTCCTTGCGGATATCATCAAGGAAGCTATCTCTAATGATGCTATTCCTGTAGTGAGCCCGCTACGTTTGCGCCCGCAGAATGGTTCTGTGCATCTTGATACTGTTGATGCTGTACTAGAACGCACTATTGGTGATGCGTGGACCGTTGACCAGGTCCACCGTATTGTGAACCCCCAAATTTACCTTGCGTTTGCTGGATATTTGGAAAACCAGAAGGATCTGGAGCCTGATCCCAGCCGCGTTCTGGCATTGAACGATGGACGTAAGCTCACCGCTGAGGACGTTATATATGTTTTCCCAGAGAAGGCAGCATCAATTCTGACACCCCGCGGTGTGGTTAAGATCGGTGAATCTGTACATCATGTGCGTTTGTACGCCTGGAAAAACCGTAAAGGAAAGGCAGAGGTTGGTATGCTTCGCGTCTTTGGTGCGGAGTTCCCCTGGCTCATGCGTGAAAGCGGCGTGAAGGATGTTCTCCGAGTACCTATCCATACCGGTTCTCAATCTTATCGGGATCTGAGCTTTACGGTTCGTAAGAATATTGAGAAAGGGGAAGCTGTAGAAATTGGGTGGCTGACTCAGAACGAGGAACTTGAGTTTAATCCTGAGAGCTACTTACAGGAAGGCGGCAAGGATAAACTAGCTAAATTCCTCGCCTTTTTGCCTGAGACTCGTTGGCGTGTTGATGGTTTTCCGATGCCAGATAAATTACGAATTCGACCTGCCCTATTGTCTCGTGAAGAAATACCTGAAGGTGTATTTGGGACAGAAGAACAGAGCCTGCTTGAAGAAGCATTAACAAAGGGGCTCATTATCGCTACTAAAGGGTTATTGTCGTTGCCGGATGTAAAAGTCTTACGCCGTAATAATCTCGGTATTCCCAGGTGGCGTGGTGGCTCTTACCGCCCAGTATCTCTTGATATTCAGCGTGCCGCACTTGCGGCTCTGGACGAGCAGGAGTAAGAGACCTTGGACAGCAAGTGGCGTGTTTTGGACTTAACCGCTTTTGAAGGCTTTGTCTCTTATGAGAGGGGGCGATTAAAAGTGGGAGAGCGGAGCGCGCCGCTTGCTGAGGTTGATTTTATTCTTCTTGGGCCGGGGTGCTCCTGGGGGTATGGCCTTGTGGGCGGTCTTGAACGTTTTGATGTTGCGGCTGCTATTTGTGATTGGAAGAATACCCCTATTTCAACGCTTTACCATTGGTCTGGTAATACGAAGGTGTTTACGCGTCATGAGGCACAGGCGCAGCTGACTTTGCCTCGCTCAAAGAATGCTTGGAAACAGATCATTAAAGCAAAGTTGCGGGGGCAAGCAAATGCCCTTGATGCTATGGGGCGCCCAAATGCGGAGCAGCTGCGAGCGTTTGCCAGGGCCGTGAAATCTGGTGACCCAAATAATCTTGAAGGTCAAGGCGCCCGTTTGTACTGGTCGTCGTATATGCCTGAGGGTGGGTTCCGCCGTAATCAGGTGGGTGACGACACTGTAAACGGTATGTTGAATTACGGGTACACGATCCTTCGTGGGCGCGTGCTAACCCGTGTGATAGCGGCTGGGCTGTCGCCCACTTTATCTCTTTTTCACCGTAACCGTTCGAACGGTTTTGCTCTAGTGGATGATCTCATGGAGCCTTTTCGCCCTGCGGTGGATTATGCCGTGTATAAGTTACTGTTGGGAGGAGCTACAGAGCTTGGCAGGCCTGAGAAAGCCGCCTTGGTGGGCGTTCTCGCTGAGAAAATATCTGAAGATCAGGATTTTACAGTTCGTAGCGTCATTGAGGATTTTTGTATTGAATTCGCCCTCTACGTTGAGGGCAAACGTGAACGATTAAGCGTTCCAACGTGGGAGCGCGTAATGAACGGCGATGAAGCCGAGAAAGAAGGGGAGCGGGGTGGCTGAGCCTATGTGGTTATTGGTCATGTTTGATCTGCCGGTAAAAACTAAGGGACAGAGAAAATTAGCGAATGGGTACAGGCATTCGCTCTTGGATATGGGGTTTGACCGTCTTCAACTGAGCGTGTATTGCAAGTACTATATGAACGGTAACTCTGCTGGCAAGGATTTGTCTCAGTTGCAGTTTCAAGTTCCGCTAGGTGGTGCGGTACGGATTATGAAGGCTACCGATTCGCAGTGGGCAGCAACTATTAGATATTTAGGTCCTACTCAAGAGACCCCGGAAGAGCCGCCAGAGGCTGTAGATTTCTTCTAGCTCTACAAATAATAGAAATGTGGGGTGTGGGCAACATCATGTTGCCCACACCCCACATTTATGAATTTGCGGGTGGTATATCGAGCCAGTTTTTCTCACATAGGGCCAATAACAGACTCTTTTGTTGGGGATATGACCAGATTTTCCTTCGAAAATCTGGCCATATCTAGCCGCTGACTAGTAGTTATATGCAACGTACTAAGTCTATCAAGGCTACAGAATGAAGGTTCCCAACCCGGTCATCTTGCTTACGCGGTTGGCACTAAGTCTATCAAGGCTACAGAATGAAGGTTCCCAACAGAGAACGCGCAGGCTGTCGGAAATATTTAAGTCTATCAAGGCTACAGAATGAAGGTTCCCAACACTTCCCCTGGCACCTCACCGAATGGGCTAAGTCTATCAAGGCTACAGAATGAAGGTTCCCAACAGATATGGAAGCTCATGCAGGCGGCACGTAAGTCTATCAAGGCTACAGAATGAAGGTTCCCAACTGCTAGCGCGTGGGTTGTCACTACGGGGTAAGTCTATCAAGGCTACAGAATGAAGGTTCCCAACTCAATCGGGTCCATCTCACCACGAAGAGTAAGTCTATCAAGGCTACAGAATGAAGGTTCCCAACTCTGTCGCTGGATGTTGTGGATTTGAAGTAAGTCTATCAAGGCTACAGAATGAAGGTTCCCAACGCCATTGGGCCGCGTTGCAACGCATGGTTAAGTCTATCAAGGCTACAGAATGAAGGTTCCCAACGGTCTGAGGGTGAGGCGGCTTCTAGCCGTAAGTCTATCAAGGCTACAGAATGAAGGTTCCCAACTCCTGAACATACGGGGCGCGGGCCGCGTTAAGTCTATCAAGGCTACAGAATGAAGGTTCCCAACCGAATGACTCGCGTAGCTGCGCGGTGGCTAAGTCTATCAAGGCTACAGAATGAAGGTTCCCAACTATGGGACGGCGGGACAGACCAGGTAGCTAAGTCTATCAAGGCTACAGAATGAAGGTTCCCAACCAATCCAAGTGAACTGACCGTAAGTCGTTAAGTCTATCAAGGCTACAGAATGAAGGTTCCCAACGCGAGGAGTTCGACTCCGCGATCAGTAATAAGTCTATCAAGGCTACAGAATGAAGGTTCCCAACCCAGGGGGACGTGCCCATTACCGCCGGTTAAGTCTATCAAGGCTACAGAATGAAGGTTCCCAACTCAAAAACGCGGTAGGCGGCGAAGAAATTAAGTCTATCAAGGCTACAGAATGAAGGTTCCCAACGCCCGGCTGCGGGTGCGCCGCCGGGGTTTAAGTCTATCAAGGCTACAGAATGAAGGTTCCCAACATAGCTCTAGAGAATCCCCGTGATAAAGTAAGTCTATCAAGGCTACAGAATGAAGGTTCCCAACCTCCACACCGCACCGCAGTATTTGCATTTAAGTCTATCAAGGCTACAGAATGAAGGTTCCCAACGGTCGAGCGTGGGCACGGTGCATTCGATTAAGTCTATCAAGGCTACAGAATGAAGGTTCCCAACCGCCGTTAGCGGCGATGGTTACCTTAGTTAAGTCTATCAAGGCTACAGAATGAAGGTTCCCAACCTTTCACGTCGCTAGTGGGGAGCTGCACTAAGTCTATCAAGGCTACAGAATGAAGGTTCCCAACGCCATCAGTACACCGGCTCCGAGAAGGGTAAGTCTATCAAGGCTACAGAATGAAGGTTCCCAACAAAGTCACCGTGTGGGCGCGCAACGGGCTAAGTCTATCAAGGCTACAGAATGAAGGTTCCCAACCGGTCATCTGCCATGTTATCGTGCCCGTTAAGTCTATCAAGGCTACAGAATGAAGGTTCCCAACAGATGGTCATATGTTCCTCCGCGTGCTGTAAGTCTATCAAGGCTACAGAATGAAGGTTCCCAACCGGCCTTTCGGTCATTGACCTTGCCTTTTAAGTCTATCAAGGCTACAGAATGAAGGTTCCCAACTCTTCAACGTTACCCCCACTAATCCCACTAAGTCTATCAAGGCTACAGAATGAAGGTTCCCAACCATACTTGGCGTGAAGTCCAGCCATGTTTAAGTCTATCAAGGCTACAGAATGAAGGTTCCCAACCCCTTGCCGGTAATGTGAAGCCACCCGTTAAGTCTATCAAGGCTACAGAATGAAGGTTCCCAAAATCTATGTAAACTGTGCGGGCTAAGGGCCAAGAAATTCCCTTAGCCCGCACATGCGCACATGCAAGATAAAGAAGTCATGGTTCCCTGCAAAATAGGATATGAAGGTTCCCAACAGAGACAAGTAAACCATCACAGTTCTCTATAGCTGGCTAGGTACCCTAGCATACCCATGACCTAAATATTTTTCCATAGTAGATGTATGTTTAATCGTCTTGCTGGTCTATCTTTTACCTGTCAGAGGGGCACAAGATGGGTTGTTTTATCGCTGTCTTGAGTATAATATGTGTTGTAGAGACAAGTTATATCAGTATAAGGGGTGGCAGCGGGCAATACATCTTGCACAGATGCTCTGTATGTTGATGAAAGTAAGAAATCCGATTACCTACTTATAGCAGTTTCTGTGCCACAACAACACCTCTCGCGCATAAAGAAGGTGTTGAAAAGCCTGTTGTTGCCAGGTCAGAAACGCATCCACATGAAAAACGAGAAAGACTCAAGACGGCAGATGATTATTCGGAATATTCTGACGCATATGCCCAGGGACTTTAGAGTGACGGTCTATTGTTGTCCCAAAAATGCAGGATATAAACAAATAAAGATGAGGAAGCTCTGTATAGAAAATATGGCGTGGCATCAAAAAGACTCCACAAGCACAATAATTCTGGAATCAGATGCCACGATGGATCGTCAAGATAAACAGCAGCTCTACAACCTTTTTTCGAATATGCAGAATCCCGTCCCACGGTATATGCATAAACGGGCGGAAGAGGACATACTGCTCTGTCTTCCGGATATTATTGGCTGGTGTATACAGCGTGGTGGGGATTGGAGACAGCGTATTCAGGTGCTACCTATAGAGTTTCGAAAGGTGTGTTAAACGCGAAACCCGAGCGCCACAACCGTCCGGATGGGTCTCGGGTCCACTTCTAACAACTACTGCTGTTAGCATTACTAACAGGATAGAGGGTTGCGGCCATAATATCAAGATCTTGGTTGAGGTATGAGGACAGGAGCAGAACCATCGCTCCTGAAAAGTACATAGGTATAGGGAGAAACTTATAATCCTATATGTCTAGTCCTCATGCCCACAACAAGTGGAACCTGTACCTGGTATGCCATAAACTACTTCTTGTTGTTGAGAGTATTAAGTAGAGTATGTTTAACCGTCAGCTTCGCGTCTACCGTTTTTTCATGGGCTGCGGTGATAAAAGTAATTTTTTGTGTATTTTCGGTATTCGGTTTGTAAAACCCTGGGAGTTCGCTAAAAATTATGGGTAGAGCATTATTGAGGATGCTTTTGGATGCGTGCCCTGTTTCTTCCGGTTAAGAGTGGTCTTCCCGGTGGTGCGCGGCGCGTTTTTTGTTTCGAAAGGAAACCAATGAACCTGACTCTCGCTTCCGGCAAGGTTACAAAGTCTTTCGTGGCTGGGGCCTTGGCCCTGAGTGTTTCTGGGGTTGCTGTTCCCGCATCGTTCGCTGCCCCTAGCGCACCAGAATCGCAGAGCGCACCTGCTGCCACGTCTCGTACCTTAGATGCGGCGGCAACTAAAGCTAAGATCACGCAGGGCCTACCGGGCCAGTTCCAGGTCTCGTATTCTAAGAAAAACCATAAGCTGTGGGTGGCGGGAACCGCTGACGGGGACATGCATGTCTCTACTCTCGCCCGCCTTGATGCTGATTCGTTGAAGGTTGAGGCCGTGGCCGAGCTGCCCATCATTAAGGGTGAGAGAGGCTACAATTTTGCGGCCGCTTACGGGGTGGAAGTTGATGATGTTGAGGGAACCGTGTGGGTTACGAACACCCGCGATAACTCCATTTCGGTGTACGACCAGGCCACGATGAAGCTTGTGTGGACTAACCACGGGCTTGATAAGAACGACGCGAACTGGATTGAGCACCCGCGTGAGGTGCGCGTTGACCACGCCTCAGGGAAGGCGTTTGTGTCGGGCCGGTTCTATGTGTCGGCTATTGACTTGAAAACTAAGCAGGTTCAGAAGCTGCAGCTTGCGGGTGCCCCTGACGGCGGGGTGCGGTATGTGGGCATGAATATGCACGTCGATTCTCAGGATCACCTGCTGTATGTGCCGGAGCGCACCAGCGGCAAACTGTTTGTGGTAGACACGAACACCCTCAAAACTGTGCGCACCGTTGATGTTCACGCAGATACTGAGGGCACTGAGGTTCGCCCTTCTGATGTTGCCATCGATAAGTCTTTGAACGAAATCTATGTTTCTTCCCAGGGTGTGAACGGTGTTAATTCGGGGGTGACCGTGTATGACTTTACCACCGGCGAGTACAAGAAAACGATTGCTTTCGGCACCCAGGCCCTGGCCATGGAGCATGATGAAGAGCGTGACCTGGTGTATGTGAGTGATTTCGGCACCGGCAAGGTTGGTGTGATTGACGGCGCCACCAGCAAAGTCATTGGTGAGGTCGCCATGAACGGTGCGAAAGCTAATGATTTGACCATGCTCAATAACGGCTCGATCGTGGCTGTAGACAAGCAGGATCTGCCCGGCACAGCCCGTGTGCCGTATGTGCTGAACGGCGCCACCGGTGAGGTGAAAACCTCAGATAAGACCACCTCGAAAGCGAAGAAAGACAAGGACGGCAGTGAGATCCCCGCCGCCGAGTCAGAGATTCACCCGAACTCCATTATGAAGTTCAAGGCTGAGGTGAAAGCAGGGGATGAGGCGGCCGTGCAGATCACCCCGCAGCAGCGCGAATTTCAGGGGTACCCCACCGAGGCCACCCGCACCGTGAGCTACGCCAGCCCGGTGATTGAGTTCCCCGACGGGAAGATCGACATCACCGCAGACTATAAGCTCCACATTAAAGGCAGCGGCTACGTGGGGGAGGGCGCCGCGAAGGGCGTGTACGTGTTCCTCGTCCCTGAGGGAACCTGGAAACCCGGGCAGAGCATTGATCGTGAGCAGGCCATGAACCTGTCAAAGAACGCCGTGTGGGTGCGCCCCGAGCAGCTGAAGGACGGCTCGTTTGAGATTGACCTGCCCATCCCCGCGAACACCCTAGAGTACGGCAAGAAGTACACGGTCGGCACCATTGCTGCGCACGACTTGTCGGTGACTGACCGCAGCCTGGACTACTCCGCAATGTTTGAGATCACCAAGGACGGGCAGACCAGCTCTAGCGTGTCCGGTCCGAAAACTGAGCAGAACCAGGGTGGCGGGAGCACCCCGGCACAGCCCACCGAAACTGCGGCTGTGACCGCACCTTCACCCACCCCCACACCCGCCCCCACCGAGTCGGCATCTGCGCAACCCTCAGCAACGGGAGGCACCACCGGTGAGGCGAAGCCCGAGGCCACTCAGGAAAGCGTATCCGTGACCGTCGCTAACGGTAACCACCCCGGCGGTGACTCCGCACCTCAGGGTACCCGCGGCTCCACATCCCGCAGCCTGGCGAATACCGGCGCGAACGGCGTGATCATGCTGGCGGGTATGGGTGCTTTGGCTATTGTGGCCGGTGCGGTGGTGCTGGTTGTACGCCGCCGCAGTAAATCCTAGCCGCCACCTGGTGCGCTAACCGGCAGGCTGCGTGAAAAACCGCAGGGGCACCCCCGTAAAACAGGGGTGCCCCTGCCCCGGTGGGTGGTGCGTAAAACCGCCGCAGTACGGTGCCTGAACGGGGGAGGAAACCTCGGCGGGAGCCACCCCAAACACCACCCTGTGGAAGTGTCGCAAAACACTGATAGCTGATTTGGTGGTGGGGTACCCGAACTGTATAGTTATATCTGTTGCCGAAACACCCACGGCACACAACGAGAAGAAATTCTCACGGCCCCATCGTATAGCGGCCTAGTACTCCGCCCTCTCACGGCGGCAACACCGGTTCAAATCCGGTTGGGGTCACGCTAAGACTAAAGAATCCCCGGCTCTCAAAAGCCGGGGATTTTCTATTACCACAGTGCCAAAGCTACTTCAGAAGATGCGCGTACTTACGGCGGGCCGCCGCAACCTTCGGGCTGATCACCACAGAGCAGTACCCCTGGAACGGGTTCAGCTCGTAGTAGTCCTGGTGGTAGTCTTCCGCCTCCCAGAACGTCTCAAGAGGCTTTATTTCCGTCACCACCTGAGCATCGAAAAGAGCCTGCGCCCGCACCTTTGCCGCCTCAAAAACCTTCCGCTGCTGCTCGTCGGCATACATCAGCACCGAACGGTACTGCGACCCGGTATCTGCCCCCTGGCGATCCCAGCTTGTGGGGTCGTGAGAGGCGAAGAAAATATCCAGCACCGCGTCCTCACCGATCACGTTCTCATCAAAATCAACGCGCACCACCTCGTGATGCCCCGTCGCCCCCGAGCACACCGACCGGTAATCCGGGTTCGGCACGGTGCCGCCAGCGTAGCCGCACACGCTCGCGCTCACGCCCTTAAACTGGCGGAACACCGCATCAATACACCAAAAACAGCCGCCGCCAACCACAAAACTACGCATCGTCCCGCTCCTTCACGAAAACCACTGCCTCACCTGACACCCCATTAAACGCCCCGCACCTTCCGAATATTCCCCGCCGGGTGCTCATGCCACAATAGAGACATGACTGAAACCACCACACCAAACCTAGCGCAGGTTGTTGCCGCCTTCCACGACCTCTACCCGCCGCAGCTGGCCGCCGGGTGGGACGCATCCGGGCTGGTCTGCGGGCGCACCGCCGCCCCCGTGAAGCACGTGCACTTCGCCGTTGATGCCCTCGCCGCCACCGCTGACGAAGCCGTAGAACACGGCGCGGGGCTGCTCATCACCCACCACCCGCTGCTGCTGCGCGGTGCGCAGTTCATCCCCGACACAGACTATAAAGGGCACGTGCTGCACACCCTCATCGAAGGCCAATGCGGCCTGCTCGGGGCGCACACTAACGCCGATGCCGCCATTGCGGGCGTGAACGAGGCACTCTGCGACGCCCTGCACCTCACCAACCGCACCGCACTGGCCGAACCCCAAACCCAAGAACTTGGGGGAGAGGAACACCCCATCGGAACCGGGCGCGTGGGCACACTGCCTGAACCGCTCACCCTGCGTGCCCTCGCTGAACGCTTGGCGGATGCGCTACCGGCAACCGCTAGCGGGCTGCGTATCGCCGGGCGCCCAGAGCAGCGCATTAGCCGTGTGGCACTGTGCGGCGGGGCGGGTGATTCCCTGTTCGAAGCGGTACGTTCCGTTGGGGCAGACGTGTACATTACCGCCGACTTGCGGCACCACCCCGCCAGCGAATTTCGTGAACAAGAACTCGTACGCGGCACCGGGTGCGCGCTGATTGACTGCTCCCACGCGGCCAGCGAATCGCTCTGGCTGCAGCGCGCCGGTGAGAGGCTGCAGGCGCTACTGGCCGAACGTGGCCACAGCATTACCTTCACCGTCTCATCACTGAACACCGACCCGTGGGACTTCACCGTACCCACCGGCAGCGCGGCGGGCTCAGCATCCACCCGGTAATTCGCCGTAAAACCCAAACACCTCAACCCACACAAACCCACATTGCGGTGGTCTATGGGGTATAAGGTGTGCGGCGTCTAGAAACGGGAAGGCCCCGGGAAACCCACCACGGGCCCCGGGGTCTTCCACCTTTAGCTGACTACCTCTGCAGGCAGAGAACAGCCGGTGCTATCGCGTCCTCGTAGCATTCGCGTACTGGTACAGGAACTGAGCAGCCTCAGCACGGCTCACTTGAGCGCGCGGGTTGAACTCCTTAGACTGAGCATCGAGCACCACGCCCTTCTGCTGCGCCCACACCATGTCGCGGTAGTAAATGTTGCTGCCCGCACGCACATCGGTGAACGGTGAATACTTCGGGAGGGTCACATTCGGCTTACCGGCGGCGCGATACATGAACGAGACAAGGGTCTGCCGGTTCACGCTATCATCCGCATGGAATGAGCCGTCCCCATACTCATTACCAATATTCTGCTGACGAGCCCACACAATCGCCTTATACCGCGGGTTGCTGGTGGAAATATCGCGGTAGGGTGACTGGGCTGGGAGCTGTATATCAGGGGAGCCAGCCATACGGTACAGTGCCTCCACCAGCTGTCCGCGGGTTACACTCTCTGACGGGGAGAAACGGCCGTCACGGGCTTCCAGCACGTTCTGATCCACCGCCCACGTGGCACTCTGGTAGTAGCGTTGTGAGGACTCCATATCAACAAACCGGGACTTCGGCTTCCGGACCTCCTGCTGCGAGGTAACCGCAGGAACATCAATGGTGCGGCTAATCGCGCGGGACGGATCCTGCGACTTCACCGACACGGTAACTTCGTACTGTTTAGAGGCGCTTACCTGCGACCCATCGATCCCCATTGCCACAATAGCGCCTGAACCATCACCGAACATTGCGGCCTTCCAATCCTGCTTCACCCGCTTCACCACGGTGCCGGTACCCTTTTCACGAAGCACCAGCTCAAAGGAATCGTCCTCATCTAACCGGAAATTCGTGGCCCACACCGACACGTGGTTGTATGACTTGGTGGTGTTGATCGTCTCGCCGATGTACTTGACCCTTGGCTGGGCATCCTTCACCGGCAGGTTTGCCCGCGCAATCTCATTCACCTGGCCGTTATGCCGGTTGTACACAATGTAGGCGTAACGCTTCGAAGCATCAACCTTGAACCCCGAGTACTCCAGAGTGGACGTAAAACTGCTGGTGTTTTTGCCGTCCTGCGCGGCAAAGGTAATGTCTTTGGAAGCGAGAGGCTCACCCTGAGGCTTCCCGTTCGCGTCCACCTCAACGATCTGCGCGTACGAGGTTGAACCTGCGGGAATATTCGAGAAGTTCAGCCCCTTAACTGTCAGGCTGGCCTGTTTATCCACAGGATTCAGCTGGTTATTGCGAATGGACAGGCGCTGCACCTCACCCGTGACAGTATTGAGCGGAACGCTCACACCCGTCATGGTGCCGTAAAAATACTCGGAGTCCACATCCAGCTTAAAGGTGCCAATGCTGTACGGGCCTTTCGCCGGGTCTATATCATTGCCGGGGACGTTGAGCTGAATTTCGAAGGAACCGTCAGCGTTAATCTTGTCTTTCGGAATTACAGTAGTGTAAAGGTTAGGGACGCGCCGCATCTTCTGCCGTGACCCTTCAACAAACATAGACCGCGGGCCGAATGCAATGGCGAGCGAACCGTCCTGTTCACGGTGCTGATCGGTGAACCCGGTGCCGCGCACCGTAATGGTTCCGCCATCAATCAGGTCAAGGTTTGGGGTATCAACGGTCAGCTTGGGGCCGCTGGCTGCGGGCTGTCCAGTGGCTTGTGCGGCGGCCGGAGTTTCGGCTGCTAATGCTGCCGGTGCTAGGGCGGCACCGAGCGGCAGAGCGAGAGCCCCGGCGAGAGTCAGAGCGCATGCGCGCTTGGGCAGGTTGTGCGGTGAGAATGAATTACCCATCAGATTACTCCACTCGTAAAGTAATTTATTGATACCTTCACGGTAGCAAAACGCCTAGTGGGAGTCGAGGAAAACCGCAAAATTACCCCGAAAAGCATTAACTGTAAAGTAAAGGTGTAGAAAAACTATTCATAGATTAATATTCATTAAATAGCTTATTCGCACTTTAGTGTCATTAAAAACAGATATGTATGTTTATATACTTTAACTCTCTGTATATATATGTTTCATGCGTAAAGTATCTGGTGTGGTCTTAGTATCGTGCAGCACAGTCAAAGACCTATGACCCCCTACACATGCCCCATGGGCCACATTATTGGTGTGCAAACAGGGGAGTGGGGCACAGAGGAGAAAATGTTGAATCCGCAGACGCCCCAGAAAACACGGCGCACAATCACAATGCATTAATACAGTGCAGAAAAGAACCCCCGCGCCGCACAATCAGAGGAGATGATGATTGCGCGGCGCGGGGGAGACTCAAGAGCCTGAACCGTTGATTACTTCTTACCGTAAATACGGTGGTAACGGTACAGGAAGGCCGCCATTGCGTCACGGGTAATGGCCTGGCCCGGGCGGTAAGTACGGTCGTCCCAGCCACGGCTAATACCGCGATCGGCCAGCCAGCTGATCTCGGTGTAGAACAGGTTATCCCCGTTCACATCAACGAATGACGTGTGCCGCGGAGCGTAGAACCGGTAGTCCCTCGCCTGACGGTAGAAGAACGCCGCCATGGCCTCACGGCTGACCGAATCATTCGGGCGGAACGTACCGTCCGGGTAACCGGTGGTAATACCCTGCTGGTACATCCACACGATTTCCTTGTAGAACGGGTACGAGGCGTCCACATCCTTAAACGGAGACCGGTACGGCATCATCACACGGGGGCTGCCCGCCATACGGTAGAAGAACGCCGCCATTGCACCGCGCTCAATATTATTCTGCGGGCGATAGGTATTATCAGGCCAGCCAGTGGTGATCCCCGTGGAAGCAAGCCACTCAATCTCAGTGTAGAACTGATCCGTGGGGTACACATCCTTAAACCGCTGAGCTGGTTTGGGCGGCTCAGGCGCCGGAGGCTGCGGTTTTGGCTTCTCCGGTGTGGGCTTAGGGCTTGGCTTGGGTTGCTCCGGGGTGGGTGTCGGGTCCGGTTTGGGCTTTTCGGGCGTAGGCGTTGGACTCGGCTTAGGCTGCTCCGGGGTGGGTGTCGGGTCCGGTTTAGGCTTTTCGGGCGTAGGTGTCGGGCTTGGCTTAGGATTCTCCGGCGTAGGCGTTGGACTCGGCGAAGGCTCGGGGGCCTTGGGAGACGGTTCCGGGGTAGGAGCCGGCGTAGGTTTTGGACTCGGCTTAGGCTGCTCCGGAGTGGGAGTAGGCTGCGGAGTCGGCTTTTCCGGTGAGGGTGTCGGACTCGGCGAAGGCTCAGGGGCCTTGGGAGACGGTTCCGGGGTGGGAGCTGGCGTCGGACTTGGGCTCGGCTTAGGCTGCTCCGGAGTAGGTGTTGGGCTGGGCTCAGGCGTCGGACTTGGTTTAGGCGACTCGGGCACCTTGAGCGTAATCTCGGCTGTAGTGTCCAATGAACGGTCGCTCTTATTGAGCTCCGGCGACGCGAAAGAAACAATCAGGTACTTCTTCGAAGCATCCAATGTACCTGCGGCAATGTTGAGGGTCGCACGGAACTGCCCATCATGCACATCCTCAGCTGCAATACGAGTCATCGCAGCAACAGAATGCGTATCCGGGGTGTTGCCTTCCTGCCATTTCTCAGCCTCCACCACGGCAACGTACACGCCGTTCTGGGCGGCAGTACCCACATAGCCGGAACCTGAAACGGTCACAGCATTATCCTGAGTGGGGTCAAGCTCGCTCTTGTCAATGCTCAGCTTCGGATCAGCCACCGGCTGCGCGGGCTTGACAGCCACCGGGGAAAGCGCCACCAGTTTCACACCCTCATTCTCAGCTTTTGCGGCCACCACGTACTTTTTCGACGCATCCAACAGCGAGCCGGGCACGGTGACAGAGGCGGCAAAGCCTCCATCGTGCAGATCGTTCGCGTGCACCAGGGCCTCATTACCAACCGGATTACCGGTAGGCTGGCCCTGCTCATCAGCCTCGTACACGCCAACGCTCACGCCCTTAGCCGCACCTTGGCCGTGGAACCCGGTGCCGTTCACCAGCACCTCATTCGACTCTGCGTCCACCTTAAGCTCGGTGACAGAGAGAGTGATCTTCGGGTCTGCCTGCTTCTGCGGCTCGGTTACCTTCACGGGGGCTGATGCCTGTAAAAGCCCCGCTTTCAGGGCGGCACCATCATCCTGTGCCGCACCCGTCGCACCGGTTGCTACCACGTACTTTGCGGCGGGGTCGAGTGTGTTCCCGGGGACATTAAGAACAGCGGTAAACGCACCATCCTGAATATCTGCACCCTTCACGAAGGCGACTGCAGCCACAGCGGGGTCACGCTCATCAGCACTGTGAGCGGGGAATGCATCCTTACGCACCAGGTATACGTACACACCGTGTTGCGCCTGCTCACCGTAGAAGCCGGTACCCGAAACGGTCATCGAGGCGCCCTCATCCGATTTAATCTCATCGGTGCTTAAAGTGATCTGAGGGTTCGCCTGTTTTTCAGGTTCGGGGGCGGGCTGCTGTTCCGGCTGAGCGCTCACCAGGCGGTTCATCTGTACCACGGTGGTGAACTCTTGCGGATCCTCAGCAGTGCTCGGGAAAACAATATCCCCATTGGGCAGTGCCACAGCATTAAGTGAGCCGTGGTTTGTGTTTTTAGCGCTCACACCGGTCAGACTGATGCTTCGCTCAACGTTCATATCCTTATCGAGGATAACGATGCGGTTATTCACGGAATCCAGAACGCCAAGCTTATCGCCCACCGTAAATAGCTCACCAATGCTCTCCAGGCCCTTCGCGTGAATCGAGGTTTTGCCATTGAGCACAGTAAACTGCCCGTCGGCGTATGAGAGAACCTGGTATGAGGAATTATGCAGGTAGCTCCAACGGTATACGCGACCGTCGTCGGTGGTGGTTACTCGGCCGTATGAGACGCGCTCAGCAATAGCTGTTCCATCGTCAAAAACCTTCACCGCATCTTTGCTGAAATGGAGCAGATAACCGCGCTGTACCTCCCCCTGCTCATTTGAGATAGTCGTTCCCGAGTCATACACAAATGACCCGTCGGGCAGCGGGGCAAGCACGTTCGCCGTATGCGTGTATTGGGTGCCGTAATACTCCGAGGTATCGGCATCGGGCGCATTGGCTAAAGCCGGATCTAGGGTTTTCGGGTCGGGCAGCGGCATGCTGCTGACCTGTCCTGAGGAATCAACCGTAATGTAGTTTTTAGAGGTAAGCACACCCCAGGAGTGGGTGAACTTGTTGTACCCCATTGCCAGGGTTTCCTCTGCGGGGTCAAAGGTGAAACCAGCAACCGGTTGGGCGGGGCTTAGCTGCCCGTCCTCAGTAACGGTGTACCGTTCCAGCTGGTTGGTGTTTGTGGCAGCGATTAGGATTTCACCCGTCTCGGAATTAGCAGCAAAATGCGCGCCGCCCCCAGCCTGCAGCTGCCCGGTTGATACCGTCTGCATGGTTTCGGGGTTAATAATGGTGTAGGTTGAAGCCTCTTTGCCCAAAGCAGAGGCGGCAGCGAGGTGAATAATATATTTACCAACTCGCGCACTCTGGGCAGGTGAGCTATCAATGGTCTTAGTAATAACGTTCTTATTAAAAAGATTGTAATCTGCAGCGGTCTTAGTGTTTTGATCAGTGGGTGCTAACCGGGCAGCTGGCTGAACGGGGGTTGCAAGGACGGGTGTGAGAGGCATAGCGACAGAGCTTACAAGAGCGATTGCGCAGATACCCTTCTTCAACCCCTTGCGGGAGTAAAAGGTAGACATGTGTGTATCCAATGCTAACGGTACATTGTTGCTAGAACATATTTAAGGTACCAAAATGCGGGGATGTTAAAAGACAAAAATAGCTAATATTTATGAATATTATGCACATCACTTATAGTGCGCTTGAAATAAAATTCAACTATTACTCTAGTGAAGTTAGGAATATATTCCTGGATATTGCAGATTCAATTTAATATTTATGTTTTCTGCATGTAATAGTTACCCGCTGCAGGATGGCGTGGGTGCAAAAGTCAGGTTGTTGACATACCCGGTATTTACACACCAGCCACCCCGTGAGGCAGCCCCATCCTTACGCCGCTGCGGGCAGTAATGGCACGGGGCCACCTCGGTTATCACTCGTTGGACGCTACAGCCTGTCGGCGGTATTACCCCTGATGCCTGTATCGGTAAATAAACGCGGCCATTGCATCACGGTGAATAGGCTCACTCGGGCGGTAAGTGCCATCACTCCACCCCTTCGTAACACCCTTCGCTGCCAGCCAGGTAATCTCCCGGTAGAACATCGTGCCGGGGCGCACATCGTTAAACGGTGAGTTCACCGGAGCCGTATACGCCGGAGCACCAGCATA
>ERZ772962.381-NODE-381-length-24339-cov-4.771702_pt1 | contig 24339 bp, 19 predicted proteins | sample MGYA00580676_ERZ772962 | MGnify/ENA primary metagenome ERZ772962 (study PRJEB29015, sample SAMEA2738049) | human oral metagenome | biome: human oral; feature: human-associated habitat; material: saliva | place: China | collected 2230 ...
GGGGCAGTCGGCCCTGGGCAGCGCGCAGTGCACGATCGTCTCGTATTGCCAGATGCTAAGATGCCACAAGGTCCTCTCGCGCGTGTCACAGGTGCCGCACTTCCTGTGGCAGACGGGGCACTCGAGCGCCTGCCCCTCCTGTGCGCGACCCTCACATGGAGCTTATCTTGCGCTCCCTCGCGCTTCTTAAACCAGACATCGCAGAGCTCCCACTCGTCGCTGAGTCCCCTGGGATCTCTTAAAGAGCCTTGCCAGCATCCCTGCCTGAATATCCATATCGCACCTTAGGAACGCAGCCTCCTGTCGGGGAAAATCCTGCCGTTTAAAGGCCACGCCCTCAAGGGGTGCAGATATGCTACCCACCATAAGTAGCGAAGAGCCTCTTTTTGGCTCTCCGTGAGATGTTGTGCTGCCTTGCCAAAAGAGTATGTGGCGTGCTTGATCTCGCAGGCCTGCCGGCGGGCTGGTCACACCTTCGCTGCAACCCTGCCGTCAGCCTTGGGTCGAGTGGCTTCTGCGGGTAGCTGTTTGGCTCTGCCATAAAGCAGCACACCAACGGTCTTTGCGGACTTCATCCAGCACATCTGTGGCCCACTCAGCGACATGGAAAGGATCGACACAGCGCTTGCAGAGTGCGCAGGCTCGTTTTGATCCAGCATGCAGCGTCGCCGCTGACAACCCGGATGCTGGCAAGCTGCTCCTTACTGAGACCTTTGTAGAACTGCTCCAGAGCAGATTTGTCGTGGCCGTCAGCCACCTATACAGCGGTGTTGGTGTTATGGTTTGCGACAACCGTAATGTATTTTGTGGCCCTTTGCGCTAGTTGGTCTTATCGATGCCATTGCAAACAAGGTCGTTCGGGCTTTTTGAATATGCAGTTTAACCGTCTGCCAGCCGATGCGCATGTAGTTCGCCACGCCACTTCTGGGCAGCTATTCTGCAAGCCAGCTGACGGTAAGGTCAAACTTCCTTGGTAGAGCATCTTTCTGGGTAAGCCCAGAGGCACGCCAGCAGTTACCACATTGTGTTTCGGACAGAAAAGCCTGTGGGTAGGACATTCAAACTCTGCCAGGATGGCGCCCCAGTCCAGAGCACGTCAGACTTTGGGATTTACCGATGCGCTATCATAGCCAGATCAGTGCCTGTCGCACTACGAACACTCATCCATGCGGATGTGGGTTGCCCCCATCCTGGTCATTGTAGATGTCGTGAGCCTCTACAGCAGTATTTTTGATATTGAGCAGTTTTTTACATGAAGTATCAAAGAAGGCCACCTTGTCTTCTGTTTGTTGCAGTTTTGACGCTGATACTTTACAGGAGCCAGGGTGGCTTTTGCAATATGTAGTTGTAGTCAGAGGCGGAGTGTGTTACCCACAATCATGCCGAAGTCTCCATAATTTTCCCCATATCTTCCTATTTGATATCACAGACAGTACAGTGCAGCCATCAACGGGTGGAGAGACCATCCCCCAACAGAAAGGACACCACAATGGATCCGAAAGCGTATCTACAGATCACGATGTTTATCGATGCAGACAAGAGGCCAGCCGCAGCAAAAGTCTTCTTCAACTATCTTCAACCCTTCTTGGGCAAGATCGAAGGCGCACTCACCAAAGAGTTGCTCACCCACGACGAGGATGTACAGGTCATCCATGGCTTTGACTCGCTTGAGCATGCCAAGGAATACTTGAGCTCCAATCTCTTTACGAAGCACGTCGCTCCAGTGCTCAAGCCCACCTGGCCGGTTGATCTTGGCATCCGCCTCCACACAGTTACCTAAGACAAATACTGCTGAAGCGAGAGACATCAGTATCACTGCGTTCACTCCTCTATATGTAAATCAGTTACCTGTAGATTGTCTACAGCATCGCATCGAGGCTTTTCATGCGCGCGAGTGATGGTCTATAACCTAACTTCGGTACTGATGATTCATATACAGGGGAGAGATTCTGTGGCAGAAAACAACATCACTGCACCTACGACACCGAGTAATACACAACACCAGCAACCACACTACATGCCTGTGAAATGGCACGAAACTGTAAAAGAGGGCACCACTCGTGCCAGTGACGCAACCCTTGAGGAACGCTCCGACATTGTGGGCCGCGTAGGAACCATGATGCTGTCAGTCGGCACCGGCGCTTGGCGCGTAATCGACTCGATGGACACAATTGCCCGTACCCTCTCGATGGATTGCGTCGCAGACGTAGGTCTAACCTCCATCAGCTTCACCTGCATGAGTGGTACCCAAAGTCATACCGCAGCGTTCTCCATACCGGCTACTGGCGTCAATACCGAGAAATTGCGTCGCCTTGAACATTTTGTCGACGATTTTGCGGTTCATGGGCAGGATATGACTCTGCAGGAGATCCACAGCTCCCTTGACTCAATCCAACATACCAAGGCGGGCTACACACCGCTCGAAGCAGGCTTATCGTCGGGAGCCGCCTGCGCAGGCTTTACATTTCTGCTCGGTGCAGGTCCCATCGAGATGGCTATTGCCTTTATCGGGGCTTTTGTGGGTAACTGGTTCCGCCGTCACCTGATCGACTGGAAGCTTTCCTTGATCCCTAATGTGACGGCAAGCGTAGCAGCCGCCTGTGTCGTCAGCATCCTGTGCTATATGGCAGCAGAGCAGTTCCTGGGTATTGCTGCAAGCCACGAGGCAGGCTACCTCTGCGCGATGCTTTTCGTTATCCCCGGCTTTCCCCTCATCACCGGCGGTATCGACTTGGTCAAGTCAAACATGCGCTCCGGGTTGGAACGCCTCGCCTACGCCCTCCTTATTATCACCGTCGCCACCTTCACCGGCTGGATCGTGGCACAGTTTTTGAACTTCCATCCTGCGGACTTTATCGGGGTCGACCTCGACCCTATGGCACGCATAGTATTGCGCCTGATCTGCAGCTTTGTTGGGGTCTTTGGATTCTCCCAGATGTTCAACAGTACACCGAGGATGGCGGCAACCTCAGGAGTTGTGGGGATGATCGCTAACACCTTACGGCTGGAGCTCGTGGATCTCGCCGGCGCCGCACCTGCTGTGGCAGCCTTCATCGGCGCCCTCTGCGCGGGGCTTCTAGCTTCTCGGGTTCACCGCCGGATGCACTATCCAAGAATTGTGGTATCCGTCCCCTCGATCGTTATTATGGTCCCCGGCCTCTACATGTATCGGGCAGTCTATGATCTGGCGATCGGCAGCAATGCCGTGGGAGCCACCTGGCTCTTCAATGCCCTCTTTATCGTCCTTGCTTTGCCTTTGGGTCTCATTATCGCCCGTACCCTCACGGACAAGCGTTTCCGGGTGTGCGACTAGTCCGTACACACGAAATCAGAAGGCGGACCGGGTACAACCCGATCCGCCTTCCTCAGGTGTAGCGATACTGCGTTGTTTACCGTTGTGGCAGCTACTAGTCGTCAACACGCTCAAACTTGTCGGGGCCTGCGCCGCAGACCGGGCATACAAAGTCAGCCGGGAGTTCCGGGGTGTCAACCTCTACTTCATAGCCACAGACGGTGCAACGAAACTTATAGGTCTTCTTCTCTTCTGCCATGATGGATTCCTCTCTATCTTCTTTGTTTCAGCAATGCCTCGCCATTGCAATCTATACTGTAACCTATTTGTCGTCAGGTAGGAAGGAGGAAGCTTTGGACGGTGTCTTCCCCTTCAGAGTGGAGTGGTAATACTCGTATGTGAGAAGCGGCGCATCACTGATCACCTGGGTATCCTTGACCTCACCCACAAAAAGCATGTGAGTTCCCACATCAATTTTCTTCACGATTTCGCAACTAAAGAGCCCTGCCACGCACTCCGTCACATAGGGGTCTCCAAGCTCGGTGCAGTGAGTATCAGACCCACCATACTTGTCGAAGGTCTCCCCTGTGTGAAAGCCGAAGCGCCCAATGTAGGACATATCGGCTTCCTGGGTCAGGGTCGCTAGCGCAAAGTGCCCCGAGGCCTCCATGATCTGCTCGGTGTAGTTCTCCTTGTTGACGCATGCCATTATCTGAAAAGGGCTTGAGGTCAGCTGCAGCCCCGTATTGATCACGCAGCCGCTTTGATGCGTTCCATCGCTTGAGGACACGACGGAGAGTCCTGAAGAGAAAGTTCTGAATGCCTTGGTATCGATCATGGTTGTGTTCCTTTCTGGTCTACAGGCGAACTCTGCGGCTCCGCTGCTTCATCGCGCGCTGGATCTCACGGTCACTGTCACGCTTAGCCATATCCGCACGCTTGTCGTAGAGCTTCTTGCCTTTGCCTAAGGCGATCGTCAGCTTGACACGGTTGTGCTCGTCGAAATACATCTGCAGCGGAACAATCGCGGCGCCCTTGACCCGCAGCTTCTGATCCAGATAGCGGATCTGCCGCTTGTGGAGCAACAGCTTTCTGCGCCGGTCAGGATCAGGATTCCAAACTCCTCCTCTGAGGTAGGGATGGATGTGCATCCCATTGAGCCAGACCTCACCGTTGCGAACCACAATAAAGGTATCCGTCAGCTGTGCGGGGCGCTCACGCAGGCTGCACACCTCTGCTCCGGTCAGCACAATGCCTGCCTCGAAGGTTTCATCGATAAAGTAATTGTGACGGGCGACGCGGTTTCTCGAGATGATCTGGATCGTATTGTTCTTATTCTTCTTTGGCTTTGCCACGCGCCTCACCCTCTCTCCACTCTTTGTCATTTGCGTGGATCAAGTCGAGCAATGCTTCACAGTTCTTCGTTCCGATCAGATCACGCGCGCGGATAGTCAATTCAGTTGCCAAACTCTTATTCCCCATCTGGGCCACATCCGATGCGCACATGAGCAGGCACACTGCAATATCCGCATTGGCACCTGCCGGAATACCTTCTTTGCCCAAGAGCTCTTCGGTCTGCTGATCGTCCACCGAATCCGGATCGTGGTCGGTTCCCTTAACTTCCGTGAGCATATCGGTCAGTTTCTCGTCGTCGCCCATATCGAGCCGGCGGGCCGCACGCAGCGCTGCTGCCTGGGTCTTGGGCTTCTTCTCGGCTGCAAAGTACTCAGAGAAGTTGGCAAAGGCCCGCGCCAAGTGCCGGGCATCGCTGCCCCGGGAAAAGACGGAGTAGCTCAGCGCGAGGTACTCTTGCATGTTGCCCTTCTCCTTGTTGAGCTCTGCCAAATCGAGCCGAGCCCCACAGTTCATCGGATCCCAGCGGATTGCCTGCTTGAGCGCTGCCTCTGCGGCGTCGTTGTCCCCTACCTTGAGTGAGGCTATCGCATAGTCAGAGTAGAGCCGCTCAAAAGGCTCACCCACGTCCTTCAGGGTCCGAGGATCCTTTTCGACCCGGCGGTATGCCAACCGCTCAAAGATCGTCGGAAAGGCGAACCACTGGGTATCCTCTGTCGTGTGGCAATTGTCCGCGACGTACTCTTCCGCATCCTCAGCCAGATCGGAAAGTTTCTGCTGTGCTTCTTCGAACTGCCCTCCTGCCATCAGGGATTCCGCATACAGCAGCTCGTCATTCAGATTTGAATTTGCCATGCTTCTCTTAACCTATCTGTCAATCGTATCGTTTGATCGCGTAATCACTAATGCTTTGCCGAGAGATCCTACCCACGATTGTACCCTTTGATGCGAATATGCGGCTGCTTGGCCCGCCTAAACTCGATACGCCCTCTGAGCGTGTCGCAGGCGGCTACCTCAACCATGATCGATTGACCGATCTGGTAGATCGTACCGGTCTCTCTCCCGATCAGACGCATATGCTTCTCGTCGTATTCAAAGTACTCTTCGCCTAAGCTCCTCACTGGGATCATGCCCTCCGCACAAGTCTGGTTGAGCATAACAAAGACCCCGAAGCGCTTACATCCGTCGATGATACCGGGAAAGACTTCCCCGATATGCGCAGCGTACAGCTCCGCCATCTTCACCTCTTCGGAGTCACACGCAGCAGCATCCGCCACGCGCTCCTGGCTCGAGCAATCCGCGCACAGCTGTGGGAGCACTGCAGCAATTGCATGCTGCTCACGGGTATTCCGCTTGTGTGCAAGGTATGCCTTCAGAGCCCGGTGCACCGTGTCATCTGCATAGCGGCGGATCGGTGAGGTGAAATGGCAGTAGGCAGAGGTGCCCAACGCGTAGTGTCCCTCATTGTGTGGCAGATAGATCGCACGCGACTGAGCCCTAAGCAGCAGCGTGGACACCAGGTAGGTGTTCGGCGTCTTCTCCGCTTCCTTAAGAATCCGCGCCTGCGCTTCAGGTTGCCCGGAGCAGAAGGCATCGATCTGCTTATGCCCCTTGAGCAACCCTAATTCCGTAAAGATCGGGACGAGTTCCTTCAGATCCTTCTGGGTCGGTTGGGGGTGTACACGGAACGCCGCCGGGGCTTCGATCCCCGCCAACAGGCGTGCCACCGTTTCATTCGCTAAGAGCATCGCCTCTTCCACTAGCGAAGTAGCCGGTGTCTTGGAGCGGATGAGCACTCCGGTCGGGTGTCCATCCTGATCGAGTTGCACCCGCGCTTCCCGTGAAGGAAAGTCGAGGGCGCCCCGCTGGGCACGGATCACTGCGCGCTTCTCTGCCACGTGATGTAGCACCCTCAGGCTCTCTGCAACGGTGTCCACATACTCAGGACGGCAGTTGAGCTTCTCTGCAGGTCTCTCCCCTGCAAGGAACTCATCCACCTCATCGTAGTTGAGCCTAGCCTTGCTCGTGATGACTGCTTTTGTAGGCTCTGCACTCCGGACATGGCCGTGGGCGTCCAACTCCAGCTTGACCGCCATTGCGAGCCGGGGTGTGTTGGGCATGAGCGAACAGAGATCATTGCTCAGCTTTTCAGGCAGCATCGGGATCACCCGGTCCGCCAGATAGACCGAGCAGGTGCGCCGCCTGGCTTCGAGATCGATCGGTGAGTCCCACTTCACGTAGTGTGTAACATCGGCGATTGCAACGAGGACCTCATAGCCCCCGTTCTCACGCATACGTCCAAAGACTGCGTCGTCGAAGTCGCGCGCGTGGAGTGGGTCGATCGTCACGAAGGTGACCTCCCTGAGATCTTTCCGATCCGGTTCTTGAGTCGCCTCGGTTGTGTCGTCGGCCAGCTTCTCAGCTGCCTGCAGAACACGCTCAGGGAACTCATGGGGCAGATCGTAGGAGGCTAAGATGCCTTCGATACCCATATCGAGATCTTCTGCAGCTCCGATGCGGCGCTCAATCGTGGCAGTGCCAGAGTTAAGGCGAGTAGGATACTCGAGGATGCGCCCCTCGACTACATCGTCTTCCTGCACGTGGTATCTCTCAGCCGAGGTATCCTCAGGCACGATAAAGAAATCGTGGCGAAGGCGGGTATCGAGCGGCACCAGCACCCCTAAGGGGCCCGCCTTCTCGTAGCGGGCCAAAAAGGTCTTCGTCGCACGTTCAACGACGCTCTGCACCACTGCGAGCGTCTGTCCGACATGCGTGTGGATGAGCGAGATCGCTACCGTATCCCCGCTCATAGCCTCCCGGAGCCCCTTACGGGCTACCGTGAAGCTGCCTTCCTGGGTAGAGACGACCGCGGTACCATTGCCCTCGACCCTAAGTGTACCGATCAGGGTCGGATGGTTTCTCCGACGCTTGTGACGCGGATATTTTCTTTTCTTCCGGCCCATGGCTCATTCCTTCAAGACAGAAAAAGGGCAGCGCTTGTGTTCAGCGCCACCCTCACCATTTAACACCATTGTGCGCAAAGATGCCGTCTACACCTTCAGGTATCTGCGCATTGCGATCGCAGAACCGAAGAGACCGATCGCCACGCCGATCAGGATCAGGAGGCCATAGGTCTGCCAGATGATCTGGTCGGAAAGTTCGAAGTTCAAAAACTGGATGCTCTCCCGCATTCTCGGCAACAGATTGGAGATTGTAACCTGCAGCGCGATGATCGCAAGAATTGCACCGATCAAAGCCTCGATAGCACCCTCGGCCACAAACGGCCCTCGGATGAAACCGTTGGATGCGCCAACCAGACGCTCAATGCCGATCTCACGGCGTCGCGCCGCGATGGATAGGCGGATCGTGTTATTGATGAAGACAAAGGCTACGAAGGTGAGCAAGATCACAAGGACGATTGCCGCGACACGGATGTAGGACGTCACCGTAAAGAGCCGCTCAACCGTCTCACGCCCATACTGGACCGAAGAGGCTGGATCCCCCCCATCAGCCACTTGGGCGAAGTCTGAGTCATCGATCAACTCATTGGCTACGCCCTCGACTTGCTGCGGATCGTACAGGCGGATCACCAAGGAAGCCGGAACTGGATTGGTACCGTCAAGGGCGGCTACCGCGTCCTGGGCATTCTTTTTGGACATCGTCGCCTTGTACTCCTCCAAAGCCTCGTCTTTGGTCTTATAGGTCACCGACTCGACGTTGTCCCAGCCTTCGATCTTCTGCTGGAGCGCATCCACCGCATCCTGCGACGCGTCGTCGGAGATATATGCCTGAATCGTGACGCGGTCCTCAACGCTGCCGATTAAATTGTCGACGAGAACGGACAGGAAGATAAACGTGCCGATAATAAAGAGGGACAGGAAGATAGTAGCTATAGCTCCGAAGGTAGTGCCGAAGTTACGGCGAAAATGGTGCCCCGCTTCACGAAGTGCATAGCCGATATTAGATGGTGCCATAGTTACCATAACCTCCTCTCTCCTGATCGCGGACAACATGGCCTTCCTCAAGGGCGATAACGCGCCGACGCATCGAGTCAACCATCTCACGGTCGTGGGTGGCCATAACCACCGTCGTGCCGGCACGGTTAATGCGATCGAGGAGTTTCATGATGCCCAAAGAGATTGCCGGGTCAAGGTTTCCGGTCGGCTCGTCGCACACCAGAAGCGGCGGCCTGTTCACCATGGCTCTGGCCACGGCGACACGCTGCTGCTCACCGCCGGAGAGTTGATCGGGGAAGGCATCCATTCTGTCCTGCAGGCCGACCAGGCGCAGCACCTCAGGGACCTGTGCCTTGATAACGGACTTGGGTTTGCCGATGCACTCAAGGGCGAATGCGACGTTCTCAGACACGGTTCTGCCCGGCAGCAGCTTAAAGTCCTGAAAGACGCAGCCAATCTGGCGGCGCAAGTACGGGACTTTCCAGTTTCTCATGTTCGTCAGATCCTGGCCCGCAACCACGACACGGCCTTTGGTCGCCTTCAGGGCGCGGATGATCAGGCGGATGAAGGTCGACTTACCTGATCCTGAGTGTCCGACGATAAAGACAAATTCACCGGGATAGATATCCACGCTGACATTCTGCAGCGCCGGCTTATTCGGCTGTGATGGATAAATCAGGGTTACATCCTGAAAGGAGATCGTCGGTGTTCCCTCGTGCGGGATATTCGCGGTATCCCGGGCCAAGCTGGCATAGGGATTGACCGGCTCCTTCGGCGTCATCTGCTGCTCAACGGTCCCATTCTGCGAGATTGTCGCAGGTGATGGCACGTTCACGATACGGTCCGGTTCCTCATCTGCAGACGATGTATCCTGCTCCGTCGCAGCGGTATCGTCCGGGGATGGGGTTGCCGTATCATCGGTTTCCTCGAGATCCGCATCTGACACCTCTGGATTTTGGTCAGTGCTGTCTGCCACGCTATCCCCCCTATCTGCTTCTTCATTCGGCTTAGCGCCTGGCGCTTCGTTCGTGTTTTCTGTGGGCTGGTTCAGATCGCCGGTGGAATTGAGTGACTCGGTATCCGAACCTTCCGCAGTGCGGAAGTGATTGGCCACAAAAGCTCCTTAATAGTTCCCAGTTATGTACTGGATTAGCATATACGCTCACAAAGTATAGCAAGCAACCGCCTACCTCTTTAAATCGAAGAGGCAAGCACCCCTAAAAATGCACGATTTAGCCGGTAAACCTTAAACAAACCTGTACCGGCGCGTCGTTCAAGGCCATGCAGTTAAGCAAGCATCGCCCAAGCTGCGTGAGCGACCCCCTCGCCGTCGAGCCCGAAGTGATGCAACAGGACATCGGCAGGTGCGGAAGTGCCAAAGCCAACCATCCCGACCCGATGAAGCGGCGTCGGAACCTCCTCTCCCAAAAGCTCCGCAACGGCAGAGCCCATGCCCCCCTCGATCGAATGCTCCTCACAGGTGAGCACATGACCGGTCTTTGCAGCAGAGGTGAGGATCGCCTCCTCGTCGAGCGGCTTGACGCTGAAGACGTCGAGAACCTCAGCCGAGATTCCCTGCTCCTCAAGGATCTCAGCCGCATCGAGCGCCTTGGAGACTTCAACGCCGCAGGCTGCAAGCGTGATATCGGTGCCTTCGTGCACCACATTGGCGAGTGGCAGCTTGCCTTTGAAGGTCTTATCGTAGACCACCGGCACCTTGTGCCGGCCCAAGCGCACGTAGACCGGGCCGTCCGTCGCGGCGGCGAGCCTGATCGCGGCTTTGGCGGCCCAGTAATCCGCCGGCACGATCACGCGCATTCCGGGGAGCACGCGCATCAGGGTGATATCCTCGAGCATCTGGTGGGTCGCCCCATCCTCGCCCACGGTGATGCCGGCATGCGTGGGGCAGACCTTCACATTCAGGTTTGAGTCACACACGGTGTTTCTGATCTGGTCGTAGCAGCGTCCGGTGCCGAAGACCGCAAAGGAACCAGTAAAGACAACCTTGCCGGTCAGGGACAAGCCTGCCGCGACATCCATCATGTTCTGCTCTGCGATACCCACATCGACGAAGCGGTCAGGGTAGGCCTTGCCGAACTGAGCGGTCCTAGTAGAGCCTGCGAGATCCGCATCGACCGCCATGACATCCACCCCTTGATCGGCAAGCTCAATGAGCGTCTCGCCGAACGCCTCACGGGTCGCTTTTACTTCAGCCACAAGTGTCCTCACTCTCAAGCTCCTGACGCTCGCGGTCTAGGTCCGCAAGCGCAATTGCAGCCTGTTCCTGACTCGGCGCACTTCCGTGCCAACCGACCGCATCCTCCATAAAGGAGACACCCTTGCCTTTGACTGTGTCACACAGGATCGCGCAGGGTTTGCCCCCATAGGCAAGCGCCGCGCGCGTCGCGTTCTCAATCGCGGTGACGTCGTTTCCGTCGATTTCCTGGACATACCAGCCAAAGTCGCACAGCTCCGCCGAGAGGTTCCCGAGCGAATTGACGTCGGTGACCCTGCCATCGATCTGTAGGTTGTTGATATCACAGTAGAGGATCAGGTTATCGAGGTGATGCTGCGCGGCAAACATGATTGCCTCCCAGTTCTGCCCCTCCTGAAGCTCCCCATCTCCAGTCATCACAAAAACCCGGCGCGCATCACACTTGGCGCGCTTGGCATCGAGCTTGAAGCCCAGCGCCGCGCCGGCGCCTACGGAAAGCCCCTGTCCCAGGGAGCCCGTGCAGACCTCCACGCCCGGGGTCATCTTAGAATCAGGGTGCCCCTGCAACTTTGAGCCCAGAGTACGCAGCGAGTCGATATCCCCGTCGGTGACCCAGCCCAACTGGTGGATCGCGGCGTAGAGCGCCGGGGCCGCATGACCCTTGGAGAGGATAAAGAAATCCCGACCCTCCCAGGTGGGATCGTTCTCGTCGTAGTTCATCAAGCCGGAAAAATAGAGGGTAGCGATTACGTCCACCGCAGAAAGCGAGCCGCCCGGGTGACCCGAGCCGGCCCGTGCTAGCATCTGTATGATTTCATGGCGCATCGTGTTGGCCATGAGCTTTATTTCGTGCACTGGACAGCGCGCTGGCATGCTCTCGCTCGTAGCAGTCATATAACTCCCGTCACTGTGGACAAGACGGCTCACCCATATGAGCTCTCTTTCACTATAGCTACACCACACAGCGGAAAGAGAGACATTCAGCCTCTTTTTGGAATCGCTCACGCAAAAAGCTCACGCATGACTCACACAGTTAATCTTCCAGCCGTCGGAATCCCTCGCCGAACACCTCGTGCACTTCCGCGATTATCACGATAGCATCGGGGTCTATCTCCGCAACTAGATCTTTGAGCTTCGTCGTCTCGGAGCGTCCCAGAACGCACATGAGAACCGGACGGGGCGCTTTGCTGTAGACGCCGGTCGCTTCCAGCTGCGTACAGCCCCGGTCGAGCGAGTGCAAGATCCCCTGGGCGATACGTTCGTGCTTTTGGGAAATGATGTACACCGCGCGGGCCGCGCGCGGGCCGTCGACGACCGTATCGACCGCCCGGCCGCTGATGTACATCGCGATTGCGGCGTAGAGGGCGTTCTCAACCGAGAAGACCGGGGCGGAGGCCAACACGATCGCCCCATCGACCGCGACCATCATCGTCCCCACCGCGATGCCGGTACGGCGCGCCAAGAGCTGGGCAATGATGTCGGTACCGCCGGTATTGCCGCCAGCCAAAAAGACGAGACCCAAACCAACACCGGTGATCACGCCGCCCCAGAGGGCGCACAGCAGCAGCTCACCTTCACCCAAAACCGGCACGATCGGCTGCAGGATATCGGTAAAGAGGCCGGAAAAGAGGATGCCTTCGACGGTCTTGGCCAAATAGCGCCGGTCGCGTTGGCGGACAACGAGCGCCAGCAGCACGATGTTCATTGCGATGGTCTGAAGGCCTACGGGGATGTAGACATCGACGCGCTGACCGAGGGCGAAGATGATCGTCGCGATACCCGAGACCCCGCCGGCAGCAAGCCCGTTCGGTAGCTCAAAACAGTCAAGCCCCACTGCAAAGAGCAAGGATCCGGCTGCGATAATCACTGTGTCACGTACTGCACGGGATGCGGCACCGTTCTTGATCAAACTTTCTGCTCCTTATCCGCCTTCCAGCGGTGATAGGCATAGATGAAGGGATCGAGATCGCCTTCTTCAAGTACGGAGTCAACGTTACCCGTCTCAACCCCGCTACGCAAATCTTTGACCATCCGATAGGGGTAGAGGACGTAGCTGCGAATCTGGTTGCCGAACCCGATCTCGTGCTTGGGGCCGCGCAGCTCGTCGAGCTTAGCCTCGCGCTTCTGCTTCTCCAACTCATAGAGCCGACTCTCCAATATCTTCATCGCAAACTCTTTGTTCTGAAGTTGGCTGCGCTCGTTTTGGCAGGTCACCACGAGGCCAGTAGGCAGGTGAGTAATTCTCACCGCGGAATCGGTGGTGTTGACGCCCTGGCCGCCGTGGCCCGTAGCGTGGTAGACGTCGACCCGGATGTCTTTGGGGTCAATATCCACGTGGATATCGTCAGGAAGGACCGGGAGCACTTCGACGCCCGCAAAGGTGGTCTGGCGCCGCTTCTTCTCATCGGTGGGCGAGATCCTCACGAGACGATGGACGCCCTGTTCCGCTTTGAGCATGCCGTAGGCGTTCTTCCCATGCACCGTGAACGTGGCGCGGTCGATACCGATCACCTCGGCCTGCGGGGCATCGTTCACATCGGTGCTCCAGCCTTTCCGCTCGCAGTAGTGTAGGTACATGTGAAAGAGCATGTCGCACCAGTCCTGCGCCTCTAGGCCTCCCTGGCCTGGGGTGATCGTGACGATCGCGTCGCCGTGGTCCATCGGGTCGGTAAACCAGCTCGAAAGCTCGAGGTTGGAGAGAGTCTTTTTGAGGGAGGCTGCCTCATGGGTGGCTTCCACACGCAGGTCCTCTTCGCCGGTCTCATCGGCGAGCTCCAGGGCTGCCCGGGCATCGTCCAGCTGCTGTTTTGCAGTGTCGATGCCTTTCACGTCCTCCTGGGCTTCGGTGAGCTGGGAGATCGTCTTTTGAGCCTCCTGGGCATTGTCCCAAAAGCCCGGCGCGGCGCTTTTGGCCTCAAGCTCTGCGACTAGCTCACGTTTCTGCGGTACGTGCAAGTAGCCCTCAACGGCCTTGAGGCGCTGCTCAAGTCTGTCGAGTTCCTCTGCAGTGACGCTCTGTTCGTCTGCCATTACCGGTTCCTACCGTGGCAGTTCTTGAACTTCTTGCCACTTCCACAGGGGCAGGGATCGTTTCTGCCGACGTTGGCATACGGATCAGGATCCTCCTCTTTGCGGTAGGTGTGCGGCTTGCCCTGCGGAGGGGTGGCCGGGCGCTGCGGGTTGCGCTTCGCGGCTGCACTGGAGCGCACCTGCCGCGGGACCGGGTGCTGAGAGCCGTCCATATCGGAGGGTCCGGAGTAGCGGGCGCCTTTCGGCAGACCTGAATCCGGCACCCTCTGGGCTTGGGTCACAACCTGGATACGCAGGATGACGCGCAGGAAGTCCTCATACATCGTATTCACGAGCTGCGTGAAGGCGGCGTAGGCCTCGGTTTTGTACTCGACCAACGGGTCACGCTGGCCGTAGCCGCGCAATCCGATGCCAGTCTTCAAGTAGTCCATCTCCTGCAGGTACGCCATCCACCGCGTATCAATCACACGCAGCATGATGCGCATCGACAGGTCGTTCATCGGGTCGGTCTTTGAGGTGTCACTGTCCGCCTTCTGCATCGACGTGCCGATCTGGCGGATGAAGTCCGCCTTCTTGCGGTAGCGGCCGGTGACGAAGTCGAAGAACTTCTCGAGGATCTCCTCGCGGCTCATCTCGTCTGAGATCTCCGGCAGCTCCTTGGCGCCGGTCAGATCCGCAAGCCACTTGTTCAGGCCCTTGAGATCCCACCCAGTCGGCTCGCTGCCCTCCACGCAGTACTCGTTGACCTTGCGTTCGAGCGTGTCGTGGGTGACCTCAGAGATATGCTTGGTCAGGTCCTTACCGTCGAGGATCTTGTTGCGCTCCTCGTAGATGACCTGGCGCTGTTTGTTCATCACGTCATCGTAGTCAAGGACGTTCTTACGCATCGAGAAGTTGATCTCCTCGACCTTGCGCTGTGCGCCCTCGACGGCCTTGGTGACCATCTTGGCCTGGATCGGCATATCCTCGGGCATGTCGGCCCTCTCCATCATGGCCGAAATCCTCTCCATGCGGGCACCGCCGAAGAGGCGCATCAGGTCGTCCTCGAGCGAGAGGTAGAACTGCGTCTCGCCCGGGTCACCCTGACGGCCGGCACGGCCACGCAGCTGGTTGTCGATACGGCGGGATTCGTGGCGCTCAGTGCCGATTACATAGAGGCCGCCGGCCGCTTTGACCTTTTCCTTTTCCGCGTCGATGATCTTCTTGGCTTTCGCCAAATAGTTCGGCATCTGCATATCGACGTTTTGGCGCTCGATACTTGCCTGAAGGACTGATCTCGGATCCTTCAGATCGATCTCTGCCTCCGGGTTCGGGTCGATCCCGTCCTCGCGCATCATATCCTGCGCCAGGAACTCCGGGTTGCCACCGAGCATAATATCGGTACCACGGCCGGCCATGTTTGTGGCGATCGTGACCGCGCCGTAGCGACCTGCCTGCGCGATGATCGCGGCCTCGCGCTCATGGTACTTAGCGTTCAGGACCTGCGGATGGATGCCGCGCTTCTCAAAGATGCGGCGCAGCTTCTCAGAGTTCTCGACGGACACGGTGCCGACCAGGCAGGGCTGCCCCTTCCTGTGGCGCTCCACCACGTCATCGGCCACCGCGTTAAACTTGGCTTTGATCGTACGGTAGACCAGGTCATCGTGGTCCACACGGATGACCGGCTTATTGGTCGGGATGACCTGCACTGGCAGGTTATAGATCTCCCTGAACTCGGCGTCTTCGGTCATAGCGGTACCGGTCATGCCGGCGAGCTTGTCGTAGAGCCTGAAGTAATTTTGCAGAGTGATGGTCGCAAGGGTCTGGTTCTCCTCACGGATCGGCACGCCTTCCTTGGCCTCGATGGCTTGATGCAGGCCCTCGGAGTAGCGTCTGCCCTCCATGATACGGCCGGTAAACTCATCGACGATCTTGACTTCCCCGTCCATGACCATGTATTGCTGATCGCGGTGGAACATGTACTCCGCCTTCAGCGCCTGCTGCAGGTGGTTGACCAGCTGTCCAGACTCGTCGGAGTAGAGGTCTGCAACACCCAACCGCTTTTCAACCTTCCTCAGGCCCTGATCAGTCGTGGCAATCGTGTGCTTTGCCTCGTCCATCTCAAAATCCTCATCGGGGATGAGCCCTCTGACCGCTCGGGCAAAGTCCTTGTAGGTACTTGCGGATTTAGTGCCGGCACCGGAGATGATCAGTGGGGTTCTCGCCTCATCGATCAGGATGGAGTCAACTTCGTCGACGATCGCGTAGTGGTGCCCACGCTGTACGCGCATCTCGGGACGTGTGACCATGTTGTCACGCAGGTAATCGAAACCGAACTCTGAGTTGGTGCCGTAGGTCACATCGGCCTTGTAGGCCGGGACCTTCTGCGCCGGGGACATGCCGTTCTGGATCAGGCCGACAGACATACCCAGAAATTTATAGATGCGGCCCATGTTTTGGCTATCGCGCTTGGCTAGGTAGTCGTTCACCGTAACGATGTGAATGCCTTTACCTTCCAGTGCGTTAAGATAGCCTGCCAGAGTTGAAACCAGCGTTTTGCCTTCACCGGTGCGCATCTCGGCGATCATGCCGCGGTGCAGAGCGATGCCGCCCATCAGCTGGACATCGAAGTGGCGAAGTCCCGTCACGCGGCGTGAAGCTTCACGGACGACCGCGAAGGCCTCAGGCAACAGATCATCGAGCGACTCCCCGTTTGCCAAACGCTCACGGAAGAGCACCGTCTGATGGGAGAGCTCCTCATCGTCCATCTTGTCGGGGCTGTACGAACACTCGAGCTCATTGATCCTATCAACGACATTCTGAAACTCCTTGAGCTGCTTATTCGCGCCCATCGAAAGTAATCGGGAGATAAAATTTGGCATACTACTCCTCACAGGAAAAGCGCATACTCCGCCCATCCGTCGTATGCACGTAGAGATATCTCATTTAGAATAACAATACCCAATTTCACCTAACTCTTGATGAGTCAGAATAGTAAAGGCGCAGGCTTTCTACAAAACTCAGAGCAACCGATCGGATCGGTTTTCGGGTGATGCAACCCCTTCCTCACTCTGGATCGCCTCCAGGAGCATCCTGAGCTTCGCTGAGGGCGCGGTTCCCATCACATCGAAGAGCTGCTGGGAGAACTCCCGGTAGGCTCCCCAGATCTCCGCGTACCGGCCCTGACGGGCGAGGACCTTAACGTACACCGCCATCACATCCTCGCGGATCGGGGCGGCCTCATGGGCATGTTTAGCGAAGAGCGCTGCTGAGGGGATGGGGCCAACCTCAAGCGCGCGCTGTGCCGCCCTAGTCAGGGCGTCCACATAGGCGTGTTTCAGCTCCTCTTCTCTTCTCAGCATCATGCCCGACGTATCCTGCGGGGAGACAACCAGATCTCCCTGATAGAGCTCCAGCAGGTCCTGGGTCGCTTGGAAAAGCCGATCATCGTCGGTGCCGCGGGAGAGGATCTCCCGCACGAGCGCCTCACACTTATCCACATCGCAGATCACGCAGGTAGGGTTCAGCGAGATCCTGCCATCCCCGCCGACGATGAACTTCGTGGTGGTCCCCTTCTGCTTCACAACATCCCGAAGCGTAGAGACTGCTGCATAGATGCGGGGACGGCCGGTCAGATAGTCCACGCCGGGCCACACCGCATTCAGGAAGTCCACGCGCCTGATTGTGTGGCCGCGTTTGGCCACAAGCATGCCCAAAAGCACGCGGGAGGATCTTCTTGGCCAGCGGTTCAGGAGGATCGGCTCCCCGTCCACCTTGACCTCAAAGTGTCCGAGCATCGAGACCTCCAGCAGCTTGGGGCCTTCTCCCTTTGCCCGTACGCACGGTTTGCCGCCGAGCAGCTGTGAGGCCTGAAACTCACCGTGGTGTTTGGATGTGCCCCAGCGTCCGGCTTGGATGTCCCACTCCACCGGTGCGCTCTTCTGGAACTTCCGGTCGCTTTCGCGCAGCAGCTTCGCAAACCACAGCAGGTGGTCCGGCAGCGGCGCCTCGCTTCCCTTCAGCTCATACCCTCCATGGGCGGCGCGGATCCAGGCGCCGATCGCCTTACCGTCAGTGCTCCGGCAGGAGCCCAGGAGCTGTTCTGCCACCGAGGGCTGCTTGTCGTATTGGATCTGCGCACGCAGCAGCACGATTATCTCAGTCAGCGACGGCGCGTCCTGACCCCTGAGCATAGGCTGCGCCTTCAGAAGCGCAGGATACGCTGCCTGAGGCGAGCCGTTACGCATCAGCTGCACCGCACAGATAAGGTGCGCAAGGGCTGAGCCCAATGCGTCGCCGAAGACATCCCACGCCTTGGCTATGCCTTGGGCCTCACCCAGGACAGCCTCACCGGCAGTGAGTGCCTTGTAGCCGAGGAACAGTGTCTGGGCCCACAGGCCAAATGCATCCTCACGGCTCAACAGCTGCTGTGGCCAAACCCCGGTCTGCGCATCGAGTAGAGCGTGGAAAAAACAGCAGTCTACCTGGAAGAGCTCCGCACACTGATCCTGCTCATCTATCGCCTCGGTGAGGCGCGCCCGCAGTTCCTCGGGTTTCGTGCAGGCGGTCTTCCAACAGGCGATATGGGATCGCAGTGAAACAGGAATGGTATCTCCTGAGAGCGCCTGTTCGGCCTCCTTGGGGCTGTTCAGGCTCTCACGCATGCTACGGAGCGCCACAAGCACTGGTTCGGCCTGAGAGCGGTCCCGTTGACTGAACTGCTTTTTGGCAGCCTGTACCTCCCTGTAGTTCCCACAAGCCAGCGTGCACGCCAGTTCGGCCTGCTCACGGTAGTGGGAAAGCGAGGATTGGCTTTGCGTGGCCACTAGTGCCTGTCTGATCAGCCTGATGCTTCCGGCCGCTACATAGTGAGGCGCCTCACGCACCAGATGCCGAGCCACTGCATCGGTGAGTCCGAAGGTGGCAATGAGATACGCGCTGCGCGCATAGGCGCCCTGCTGTTCCGTCATCGCGATGAGCCGCCGCTTCTGCTCCTGTGGGAAGGCCTTGATTGCCGCAACAGTCTTCGGAAGGTATCTGAAGACCCCCTCATCGGCGACGGCACCGCACCAGAAGCTATTCGTCTTCTCCTCGACCGAAACGAGGGGAAGAAAGTGTGCGATGAAGGAAAGATCTTTACCGCTCCCCTGTCCTGTGACTGCCAGAACATCGCTCAGGCGGCCTTTCCCACAGGCGATCATCGTATAGAGAAGTTGACGCTGCTCGCTTGAGAAGGTCTGTGCCGCCTCGGTGACAGAACGGTCAAGCACCTCCCCGAAGTGGGCACAGTCTGCCTGCGTGAGCCCTCCTGCCTCATCTCCCTCACAGCCCTCCAAAACCTGCATCAGAGAATACGCACCGTTTGAGAGTGCAAGCGCCTGATCAAAGGCGACCGGAGCGTCCCAGAGATCCCCCTCCCCTTGAGTGATGCGGAACCTGTCTGAGCCCATCACCCCGGCACGGTTCAGGTACTCAAGCAGTGCAGCGTTCTTGGGCTCCACTAGGCAGACGACTTCGAGGTGATGACGATTGAGATAGCGGAAGAGACGGGCAATTGAAGAGAGCTGATCCTGTGGAATCTCGGGCAAGTTACAGACGATAACAATCGTGCGCCCACCGGTGTGTTTGGGAGCGAACTGTCGAACTATACCTTCCAGGCTTTCAGCGAGGTCCGAAACTTTCACATGCTCATATGAGCAGGCAGCAACGTCGCCTCCCCGTCTCTCGACCGCTTCGGCCATATGCGTAAAGAGGGACTCCAGGTTCTGTGGCAGGCACGTCTCAATGCAAACAATATGATTCGCATCGAGCTCCCCTAACAGCTCTGAGCTGTTCTTCCACAGTATGTGATCAAAGAACCTCCCACTGGAGATCTTCCCGGTAGCGTCTGAATTGTGTAATGTGTGAATTTGTACTCCGTTCTTCATGTCTTTTCCTTCCAAAGACCTTGCATTTTTACGGAGCTCAAATGTAACGGTTTTCAATATCTAACACGATTCTCTCTCAGCTTATTTTGGATTAGTTCTTGTTACTATTTTGCATAATTTTCTTACAATATGCATAAGTTTACTTCCACATTTTGCACATAAAGTTTAAATACATGATTTACCAGGTATTTTGCAATGTTAAAATACTTATTTTATTTGTTAGATGTTTCAAAACTCATATATATGTAGGATGCATTTACAAACTGTTCTCCGGTAATTAGTCATGTTTTTAGGCGACAGGGCGATATTTCCGATAAACGGTAGTTATACCGCCGTAAGCGTGAAAGAAATTAGCCCGATGAGGGTGGCAACGCAAATCCGTACCGAACAGACGTACGCAAAGGCGTCATTGATGTTCAGCTACAAGGACAAGAAAAGGCGATCGATCTCTATTACCACTACGGCAGGAAAATCACTGCCGTAACCGGCAAGCTCACCTACCCGGACAAGCATATCTCTGTACAACTGGATCAAAGAGTATGAGACGCTAGGTATCGTCCCACAGGACGGCCACAGCAAGAACAGCTACACCGACGGACATAAGTGCGCTGCGATCGACCACTACCGCGGCCACGGCAGATGCATTGCCTTCACACACCGCAGGCTTAGCTTTCTCTCAAAGGGGCTCCTGTGGAGATGGATCATCGCCAAACCCCAAAGTATCGCCATCATGGAGCTTAAAGCAAAAGGCGCCCTTAAGGCTTTCTGGTAAGCAGGGCTTTGCGAGGAAAGCGGCAAAAGAGCTTGAGCCGTAAGGTACACTGCTTGTGGAAGTACCAGCTGCTCGCAAAGAAGATACCCGCCATACTAGAGCCCAATGACAACGGCTCCAGAAGCGCAGGCAAAGGAGGACCGACCTTCTGGGGGAGCTCGACGAGCCCGAGCCGGATCCCTTAAGCGGGGATGTCGTCGCTGCGCAGACACGACAGCCACAGGCGCTGTGGCGCCAGGAAGGGCAAGCTCGCCTCTTAAAGGCGCAGACGCGATAACGTAGAGGGTACACGCCTATGCACCCAACGAATCCAAGCTGACCTGCATCCTTAAGCGTGTCTTCGACGCTCACGTACCGCACACCCACCTTACAGGCGAGCTGGCCTACGTGTGCGTGCTTTGCATCTGGCACCTGAGTCTGTCTGCACCTTGAGCTGGACATCTGCCATATCGGCGATCACATGTCCGGCGCAGGGAAGCTTATGAAGTCAGCCTTTGTAAGCGTGGTGTTTTCGCTCTTCGCCAAAGACGTGTCCCACACCAAGTGCGGCTTTAAGTTCGACAGTGCGGCGATAGGTGAGCTCTTTAGGATCATGCAGTCGAGGTACAAGAAGGGCTTCCCTGTGACAGCACTATCGTCAAGTCCACCAACAAGATACAAAAAGCCGAGTTTGTCTACCACAAGAGCTTTGAGAGCTTCTATGAGCTGCAAGCTGAGCGCTTAGGTGTGGTGGTACAGCTACGAGCGGATGCACTTAAAGCTAAGTTAGATGAGCCTGGTCGAGTTCAGGGAAGAGTCCCTCGTAAAGTAACGTAAAACTATATTATACCATCATACACGAAGCGACTGTATAAATCTATGCCACTGCACTTATGCACATATTGGTCTGTAAGACAAATTTTTATTAAACCATACTAGTAACTAGAAAAGGAGGAGTCATAGAAGAAAGGAGCTGTGTTAGAGAGAGCCAGGTCAATCCAGGTCAATTTTTTATCAGTAATAATGGTTGTTTAATTCGCTATTTAATAAGAGGAGATGAAGTTATTTTTAAATGCGATGGTAATCAAGCCTTGTTATTGAGCTGAACGGCAGATGAATCATGTCGACAGTTCAATAAAATTTGGCAAATTTAAAAATATGTGTTCTGGTCGGAGTGTAAACCCATCGGCAGGGTGAGATATTCCTTACCGGCAAGTAATAATGAAAATTACTCCTCTTATTCAAATAATATTGAGCGTTTTCCATTGTAGTAAAAACTACTTTCGCTTGAGAATATGTGTATCAAATAACCTATGTGCAAGGCCAAACTATTCTATATAGAAAACCATGTGGTCGCAAAATAATAGTAAAAAAGGTGAAAATTGTTCTTCGATGAAAAAATAATAGAAATAAGATTAGATCTTGATACAAGTGAAGAAGTTATTTCATATCTGTCCGATATTCTATTTCAACGGGGCATTGTAAAAAAGAATTTTTGTAGTCATGTTATTGCAAGGGAAAAGCAATACCCAACAGGGCTAGCTATTAATGGCGATTTCAGTATCGCCATACCGCATACGGATTCTATATATGTAAATAGGCCACAAATTGCTCTAGCAACTTTATCTCATCCAATAGTTTTTAAAGATATGGTTGATGCCTCAAAAAATGTGAATGTGAGTTTAGTGTTCTTGATAGCAATGAGCAATCCGCATGAACAACCTCAGCTTCTTAACAATTTGCTGACGATGTGTCAGCAACCAAATGTGGTGAAAGAAATATTAAAGGCAAAGACGAGCAATACCGTTTACGAAATTTTGCAGATACACAACTTGAAATGATTGTCTGTAAAGATAGCTAGTTGTATTTATAAAACTTCATAAATAAATTGATATGTTAGGAGTGACCATGGCTATTATGGATGCAATCCAATGGTTTTTGGGATTGGGTTCTACAGTAGGTGTTCCATTGATAATTATTGTGCTAGGTCTGATATTTGGGCTTAAACCTAGTAAGGCTATTATTTCTGGCCTAACTCTCGGTGCAGGATTCATCGGCTTAAACATGGTAATTAACATGATGGCCGCAGACCTTCAGCCTGCTATCACTCAAATGGTCAATAGATTCGGTCTTTCGTTAAGCATTATGGATGTAGGATGCGGAGTAGGTGGCCCGCTTGCTTTCGCTAGTTCGTTGGGTGCATTAGCCATTCCTATTACTATCATCATTAATTTGATATTAATCTGGCTCGGTATGACAAGAATTCTAAACGTTGATATTTGGAATTTATGGCAGCCAACTTTTATCGGCCTGTTAGTTTGGGCTGTGACGGGGAACTACGGTTATGGCATTATTGCAATCTGCGCTGCATTCCTCCTTGAGCTGTTTATGGGTGACTTAATGCAGCCTATTACCGGAAAATTCTTTAAATTACCAGGGATTGCTGTCACTCATATGATGGCTCTGTCGGCTACCTTCCTGGCTGTTCCTTTGAATTGGCTTTTTGATAGGATTCCTGGTTTCAATAAATTAAATACTAGTCCTGAACAGATCCAAAAGCGGTTTGGTGTACTGGGCGACCCACTGGTAGTAGGATTCATTGTTGGTCTCATTATTGCATTACTTGCTGGTTCCGATGTTGCTGAGAGTTTACAGTTGGGCGTTGAGATGGGAGCAGTTTTAAAGATCCTGCCTAAAATGATTTCGATGTTTATGGAGAGCTTAACTCCTATTTCTGAAGCTGCGCAATCTTTCTCTGAGAAACGTCTGCACGGGAAAAAGGTCAACATTGGTATGGATGCAGCTTTAACTGTCGGTCATCCTGCTGTTGTTGCTACGAGTGTCCTTATGATCCCCATCTCGTTACTGTTGGCAGTGATCCTTCCAGGTAATAAAGTTTTACCTTTAGGTGATTTAACTCTTTATGTATATGTATTTACGCTGCTTGTTGGTGCTTTTGGCGGGAACATTGTAAGAAGCATCATCGGTGCGACACTTTATTCTATCCCCATGCTCTATCTGTCTACATGGATGTCCCCTCTAGTAATGAAAACATTTGGATTGGCAAACTACAGTATTCAAACGACAGGTGCTTTTTCATTTGAGCTTGCTGGATTATGGACAAATGCGATTTTCGTGTGGGCATCACAAAATTTAGGACTAGTGGGATTAATTATCATCATCGTTATTCTTCTAGGATTGATGTTCTATATGAATGTCGTAAAAAAGTACAACTCTGGTCTTGAAGAAGGAAAGTAAAAATGAAAAAAATGTTGATTATGTGCGGAGCTGGGCATGCAACATCCACCATCGTGCATTCAAAAGTTAATGATTGGTTAGCTAAAAATAATCTGACGGGCCAAATTGAAATAAAACAATCTGCTGTTACTGAAGAGATCGATAATATTAAAAACGGAGATTACGATATTGTAATCAGCACAACAATAGTTCCAGAAGAAATCCAGTCTAAAGTGATAAATGGTGTAGGTTTATTAACAGGTGTGGGTGCTGATAAAGTTTGGGGACAAATAAAAGAGCAGCTTTCACAGCAGTGAAACAGGATTTTAATCGGTGTTGAATTATATATAGTTGTCTCTGGCAGTTTTTATAGGAATCAGCTGCATGTTTCTAATAGCATTTCAATATGAAAGATGCAGCTGATGTTTCTAAATATAAGCAAAATCTATTTCTCTCAGCCACTCAATAGAATGTAGTACGCAACTGAGAATAGTAATCAATAATATTATTTTAAAAATATTATTGTTAACTGCAACTCCATTAATAAAAGCTTTGCAGATATTAATGACGTAAAGATAATATCTTTAATTAAAGGAACT
>ERZ772962.383-NODE-383-length-24265-cov-3.197026_pt1 | contig 24265 bp, 26 predicted proteins | sample MGYA00580676_ERZ772962 | MGnify/ENA primary metagenome ERZ772962 (study PRJEB29015, sample SAMEA2738049) | human oral metagenome | biome: human oral; feature: human-associated habitat; material: saliva | place: China | collected 2230 ...
TTGCATGTATTAGGCACGCCGCCAGCGTTCGTCCTGAGCCAGGATCAAACTCTCAAATAAAGTATTTAAGTCACCTAGGTGACTGGCTTGTCTTTCATTATTGATTGACAGATTTTTGATGTATTTACTACATCACATGAGTCATTCTTCTTTATTCAGTTTTCAATGGTCTAGCTTATCGCTTCAAGACCCTCGTCTCTTGCGACAACTATTATATTCTATCAAACCTACTTCTCATTGTCAAGAATTAACTGTGACTTTTATCCCTTTTTTTATCTTACGTCCGGAAAACCCCGCGGTTGTCATGTTTTATAATGTGTATTTTTTATAACTTCTATTCATAATCGGATCGATTCTTCGCTTATTATGAAAAGTCCATGAACTAAATCTCACTTAAAATTCAAATTAATGATAAAAAAATAAGCACCAGTAGTTACTGACGCTTATTTTTTTATCATTATTATATGAAATTATTTTACTTTTGCAGTTGTAGCAATAACTTCTACTGCTTTTTTCATTGCAATATCATGTTTAAGCATATCAACTGGAAGAAGTTTTTCAACTTGTTCAATAGGCATGTTGTATTGACCAGCAAGATCTTCAATTTCTGCTTTCACTTCTTCATCTGAAGTTGTAAAGTTTTCAGCAGCAGCGATTGCTTCGATTACTAGGTTTGTACGCACGCGTTTGTCAGCGTCTGCTTCATATTGTTTATGAAGATCATCTTCAGAAGTCCCAGTAATTTGGAAGTACATTTCTGGAGAGATTCCTTGTTGTTGCATTCCACCTAGGAATTCGTTCATAGCGCGATGAACTTCTTCGTGAATCATTTCTTCTGGAATTTCTTTGATTTCAGCATTGGCAACAGCAGCTTCGATTGCAGCAGTTTCTACAGCATCATCATAAGCTTCTGCTTTTGATTCTTCAAGTTCTTTACGGAATTTAGCTTTAAGCTCATCCAAAGTTTCAACTTCTTCGTCAATATCTTTAGCAAGTTCATCATCAAGTTCTGGCAATTCTTTTGCTTTTACTTCATTAACAGTTGTAACAAAAAGTGCTTCTTTACCAGCAAGGTCTTCAGCTTGGTAGTTTTCTGGGAATGTAACTTTAACTTCTACAGTTTCACCCGCTTTAGTTCCAACAAGTTGTTCTTCAAATCCTGGAATGAATTGACCTGAACCAAGTTCAAGGCTGTGGTTAGAACCTTTTCCACCTTCAAATTCAACACCATCAACTGAACCAACGAAGTCAATAACAACAGTATCACCATTTTCAGCAGCAGTTTCTTTTACTACAAGTTCAGCTAAATTGTTTTGAGAGTTAGTCAAGCGTGTTTCAACTTCTTCGTCAGAAACTTCTTTTGTTGCTTCTACTTCAACTGTAAGGTCTTTGTAGTCACCAAGTGAAACTGTTGGTTTTACAACAACTTCTGCAGTCAATTCCCAGTCAGAACCTTTTTCCATTTTTGCAACATCAATTTTTGGTTGTGCAACTGGTTCGATACCAGCTTCTTTTACAGCTGCATCATAAGCAGTTGGAAGAACAGCGTTTAAAGCTTCTTCAAAAAGCGCTTCTTCACCGTACATTTTATTAAACATTTGACGGCTGATTTTACCTTTACGGAAACCAGGAACGCTAATGTTTGCTTTTACTTTATTGAAGGCTTTATCAAGCCCAGTTTTAATTGTTTCTTGGTCAATTGAAAATGAGAGTGTACCTTTAGTATCACTAGTTTTTTCAAAACTTACAGTCATTTTTTTCTCCTTATTTTGAGCCTGAGCTCAGAAATTCATACCTTTCAAGAATAGCATAAAATCCGCTATATTTCAAGAAAGACTAGCTTTTTTGACTTATAAATTGTAATTTTTTAGCAAAATAAAAGACTTGATTCTTCCGAATCAAGTCTTTTATTATTTTGCAGGGCTAAGTTTATCCATAACTTCTTTCCATAAATTATGGTTGAAAACGTTGGAAGGATTTCCTCCACCTAGAAAACCATAACCAACCATAAGTCCTAGAACGGCTGCAAGAACTAGTAGAACTATAACAAAAATAATAATAGAGAGTCTTAGTCCTAAAAATTTTATGGTTTTCTTAAACATTAGCCTTCTCCGTCTTTGTCTTCTACACGAATAATATCAGCTCCCAGAGCTTTTAATTTTTCATGGAATTTATAATAGCCTCGGTCTAAATGACTTAATCTTCTAACAGTTGTTTGCCCTTTGGCAACCAATCCCAAAAGGATCAATGCAGCACTTGCCCGTAAATCTGTTGATTTTACCGCAGCACCTTGTAAATTTGAATTTCCTTGAATAAGAGCTGTATTTCTAGTAATGTCAACTTCCAATCCCATACGACGCATTTCTTCCAAATGTTGGAAACGATTTTCAAATACTGTCTCTACCATCACTGATTCTCCCACGGCAACGGCTTGAGCAGCTGTCATTTGTGATTGCATATCTGTAGGAAATCCTGGATGTGGTAAAGTCTTAACACTTGTTGCTTTTAGTTTTTCAGGGCCAACAACTCGAAGACCAGACTCTTCTTGGGTAAAAATAACACCCATTTCGCTAAGTTTTGAAATCAATGGACGGTTATGTTCAGCAATCGCATCTTTGATTAAAACATCACCTTGTGTCATTGCGGCCGCAACCATGAAAGTTCCTGCTTCAATTCGGTCTTGAACAACCGAATGGTTTGCCCCATGCATTTTTTCAACACCTTTAATAATAATTGTATCTGTTCCGGCCCCCTTAACATTTGCTCCCATTTTATTTAGGAGGTTTGCTAAGTCAACAATTTCTGGTTCACGTGCTGCATTTTCAAGTGTTGTTGTTCCGTCAGCTAGTGTCGCAGCAAGAATAAGATTTTGAGTAGCTCCTACTGATGGAAAATCAAGGTAGATATGAGCTCCTTTTAATTTATCAGCTTTAGCTTCAATATAACCAGCATTTTGAGTAATCGTTGCTCCCATTTGTTCAAAACCGCGTAAATGTAAATCAATTGGTCGAGATCCAATGGAACATCCACCAGGCATTGATACGCGTGCTTGTCCGTTGCGGGCTAAGATTGGTCCCATAACAACGATTGAGGCACGCATTTTGCTGACATACTCATATGGTGCAGTTGTTTTTATTTCTGAATTTGATTTAGCAATAATTTTCTTTGCTTCCTGGTCAAAGCTAATCGCAGTACCAAGATGATTTACCAAATTATTCATCATAAAAACGTCGCTTAAAATAGGGACATTAGTAAGTACAACTTCACCCTCACTAGCGAGTAATGTTGCTGCAAGAAGAGGAAGAACGGCGTTCTTTGCTCCTTCTATTTCAACTTCACCTTGAAGTTTTGTTTGCCCACCTTTTACAATTATTTTATCCATCATTTAAATCCTATTTTTCCTCTAAATTTTATTTTATATTTTTAGATTATAACATAAAAGTACCTTCCATTTTTCTGAAATATTTCACTCTGTTTATTTTTTGATGTATTTTTGTATTTCAGAAATTAAGTATGAGGGGGCAGTGAATACTCGCTCTCTACAGTTAAAATGGGGGATTTCACCCGATATAGTCAATGTAACATAACCAATTCTTTCAGCAATAATACTTCCAGCTGCATAATCCCAAGGCTGAAGACTACTGAAATAACCGATTATCTTCCCTTCCAGAAGCTGACCATAGCTGATACCTGCACTACCAATGATACGAACCCCTAAAGTTTGATGGCTTAAATCTAACAAGCCTCCACTATTAGATCTATACATGTAACTATTCACTCCAAGCAAACTTTGAGCCAAAGGTCTTTCTTTGAGTTCCAATTCTTTTTGATTACAAAAGGCTTTGTGGCTATCACACCAATAAAGTTTATCCTTCATTACATCTAGGATCAGACCAAATTTACCAACACCATACTCATAATAAGCAAGCATCACGGCAAAATTATCTTTTTGAACAATAAAATTTGTTGTTCCATCAATTGGGTCTAAGACCCAGAGATGCGGAATTTCTGAATCGAACTTTATTTTTTCTTCGTCTTCTTCGGCTAAAATTTTATCTTCCGGAAAATGATGGAGAATATTGGCTACAATTTGCTCTTGGACTTCTTTGTCAAAATTTGTCACTAAGTCATCATAGCGAGTCTTTTCAGTAATTTCCAACGGAGCAGCTATATTTTCTTTTAAGAAATTTCCAGCATCTCTTACCCAATCTTTAGCTAATTCAAGCCTTGTCAGCACTGACAAATCTTTTTCCACTAGCTTTTACCTCCTTGACTGCATGATAAAGTGAGTAACCACTGCTTAGTTCAAAATCACGTCCAAGCTGTTTTTCTTGCATTTTTGAGGGAACAATCTTTTTGAAAGCATTATAGGATTCTAGAAAAACTTCTTTTTCAACTTTGCTTTCATAAAATTTTTCAACTTGATTGAAAAAAGAGAGCACTTCTGTCATTTCAGTAGTACTCCAACTTAAATCAAGAGGATAATTATAATTTTCTTTCATGTTTCTCCCGCCCGTTCAGGCTAAAAAATCTATAAAATTCAGCAAAATTCACTGACAGAATTGTTGTCAGTAAATTTTGCTGCCTAAATCTTAATCTATTGTACTTAACATTTCTGCTCGACGATATTCACGTGGCAAAAATGCACGAATTTCATCCTCGTTAAAGCCAATTTGTAGGTGTTTTGAGTCAGTAATAATTGGACGTCTTAATAAATTTGGAAATTCTGTTACCAAGTCTAATAATTCATTAATAGTCAAATTATCAACATCCACAGCCAATTTTTGAAAAACTTTTGACCGTGTCGAAATAATATCTTCTGTTCCATTTTCCGTTTTCGTCAAGATATGACGCAAATCGTTTGTTGTCATCGGTTGTGTCAAAATGTTGTGCTCTACAAAGGGAACCTTATGGCTTTGCAACCAAGCGCGCGCTTTACGGCAACTGGTACATGATGGCGACAAATATAAATCAATCACAGTCCTATTTCCCATCCTTTTAAAATTATCAGTAAGTTTATTTTTCTCCTCATTGGATAAAAACTAATTTACATCTGCTAAGTATTATATCAAAATTAATATCGCAAAAAAAGTAACGTAATGATTTTTAGTAATTATTTTCTTCTAAAAATTACGAAATCACTCATTCATTTCTTCAAAAGTTTCTTGTAAATCTTCAAAATCAAGCAAATAAACTTCATAATTAGTGTTTTGTTTCATTTTTTCGACCATATATTTTAATTTTGTCTCATTTTCTTCATCGTAAAAAACAAAAGCTCCTTCGGTGTTTTCCAGTATAAAATCATTGTACTGACGGAATTGGCTTGGACTTTCATACGTTTCAAAAGCGTATTTCACAAAATCTACTTGCTTGAAAGCTGCCAACTTAACTTGATTACTTTCGTTCCAATTTTGGCCATGTGTTTCAAAAGAAAAAATTGTCCCAATTTGAAAGTCATAATCTGTCTGAAGTTCCTTTGCTACTTCCAACGCCCAGTATTCAAACCCCAAATTACCTGTAAAAATAATCCAACGAAGTCCTTCCTCCAAAAAATTGATTAATTTTCTTCTAATTGTTTTTTTTATTATTGATACTTTTATGTCTTTTTCATTGAAAATACCTAGGTCAAAACTTGTATAACCCATGATTAGTAGTGAATTCATAAATATTTTCCCCTTGTAAAATTTATGTTATAATAGACATTATATAACTAACTGAGAATTTTATAAAGGTAGAAGACAGAATGGTTAATTATCCTAATGGAAGGTCGCGAGCTTACAGCACTGTTCCTAAGAAAAAAAAATTACTGACAGAGCTATCAGTAACTAAAAAAAGCACCTCAAAAGCCAAAGGGATGGTTGCCTTTGGGAAGCGAGGAATGAATTTTGAAGCTGAAATTAATGCAACAAATGAGTATTATCTTTCGCGCGGACTTGCAGTTATCCACAAAAAGCCAACACCAATCCAAATCGTTAAAGTAGATTATCCACAAAGGAGTCGTGCAAAAATTACAGAAGCTTACTTTAGGCAAGCATCAACTACTGACTACTCTGGAGTCTATAAAGGTCACTACATCGATTTTGAAGCAAAAGAAACACAGCAAAAAACTGTTTTTCCTCTAAAGAATTTCCATGAGCATCAAATTGTTCATATGAGTAATGTTCTCGCTCAAGGGGGAATTGCTTTTGTCCTCTTGCACTTTGCAAGGCTAAATGAAACATATCTTCTTCCATCTTCGTGTTTGATTACTTTTTATTACGAAAAAGGCGGTTTAAAGTCAATTCCACTTTCTCATATTCGTGAAAATGGCTATAAAATTGAAACGAACCACATTCCTAGAATTCCTTATCTAGAAATTGTGAATAAACTTTGTGAGGTACAGTAAAATTTCTACTAAATCTAAGAAAAATAAACAAAAAAAACGTACAAAACGCGGTTCCGCCAAATCTAAAATGTGGACGGCAGTAAAATTATTTTTAATTGCTTTCTTTTCATTAATTATCCTAGCCTTAGCCGCTGGGGGCGCCGTTTTCGTTTATTATGCTAAGGATGCACCTGCGCTCAATTTGGACAAACTTGAATCTAAACCTTCTACTAAAGTTTATGACTCTAGCGAAAAAGTAGTGGCAACTTTGGGAGCTGAACAAAGAAATCTTGTTAAAACCGATAATATTCCAGTAATGTTGGTTAATGCGGTTACTTCTATTGAAGACCATCGTTTCTTCAATACTCGTGGAATTGACCCCATTCGGATTGCTGGTGCTTTTGTTAATAATTTAAAAGGTGGTTCTTTAAACGGCGGTTCTACACTTGATATGCAGCTCATTAAACTATCGTTCTTCTCAACCGATGAATCAGACCAAACTTTAAGTGTTAAAATTCAAGAAGCTTGGATGGCCTTAAAATTAGACCAAAAATGGACCAAGGAGCAAATTTTTACAGCGTATGTTAATAAAGTTAATATGGCAAACGGTTATTATGGAATGGGAACTGCTTCCCAAGCCTATTATGGTAAAGATTTAACTGAGCTTTCAATCGCTCAACTTGCCCTACTTGCTGGAATGCCGCAAGCTCCTAATACTTACAATCCATATACTAACCCTACTTCTGCTAAATGGCGCCGTGATATGGTTATCCGTGCAATGCGTCGTTATGATAAAATTACAGCGGAAGAAGAAAAGAAAGCACTGGCTACCCCAATTGATGATGGGCTTCAAACTTTAAAACCAAGTGTAACAATTCCAAGTTATGCTGATAATTTCCTCAAACAGGCAATTGCTCAAGCTAAAACTTTGGCTGGAGATGATATTTTGACTGAGGGAGCTAAAATTTATACTACTCTTGATACAACAGCCCAACAAAATCTATATAATATTGTTAACACTGGCGACTATATCACTTATCCAGATGATACAATGCAAGTTGCTTCAACTGTTACCGATGTCAAAACAGGTGCTGTAATTGCACAAATTGGCGGTCGTAATCAACCAAGCAATGTTACTTTTGGCTTTAACCAAGCCGTGCAAACAGACCGAGATTGGGGTTCGACCATGAAGCCAATTGTCGACTACGGTCCAGCTTTTGAAAATAATATTTATACTTCAACTAATAATTATGTTTCCGATTCCCCAACTACTTATCCAAATGGAACGCCTTTAAAAAACTGGGATAATACTTATTTTGGTTCAATGACTGTCAAAAGTGCCTTAGCACTTTCTCGTAACATCCCAGCTGTTAAAACTTTAATCAATGTTGGACTAGATAATTCTAGTAAATTTGTTAACGGTTTAGGGATTAATTTGGACCCTATGCAATATTCTAATGCTATTTCTAGTAATACTAGCACGAAAAACGGTGGAGCAAGTTCCGAACAAATGGCTGCTGCTTATGCCGCCTTCTCAAATGGTGGGATTTACACTAAACCTTACTATGTTTCCAAAGTTGTCTTTCCCGATGGTCGTACAGTTGAATACAAACCAGTTCGCTCACGAGCAATGCAATCTTCAACAGCATATATCATGACCAATATTCTTCAAAGTGTTTTAACTTTGCCACTTTCTGAATCTGTTGGTTCTTATGCTGCTGTTCCCGGCTTAGCAGCTGCTGGTAAAACTGGTACATCTAACTATACAGATAGTGAAATGACTCAAATTAATGAAAAATATGGTTCTGTTCCTGGTTTTGCTGGCTCAATGGTTTCTCCAGACGAAAACTTTGTTGGTTATACTCCTCAGTATTCAATGGCTGTTTGGACCGGTTATTCAAATCGAATGACGCCGATTTATGGTACAAGTACTCGAATTGCAACCAAAGTTTTCTCATCTATGATGACTCAACTTACTCCTGATCCTTCATCTGTTGCGACATGGACAATGCCTGAGGGTGTTAGTCAAGAAGGAACTGCTCTTGTCAAAACAGATAGTTCTGGTCAAACAATAAGTCAATCCTCCGCTAATGGTAACTAAATGAAAATTGAAAAAATTGTTAATAAAATTGCTCAGGAGAATACATATCTCCTGAGCAATTCTACTTCACATCTCATTATTGATCCTGGAAGTGATTCGTCAGCACTTCTTGAACGTCTTAAAATTACTGACAAAACACTCTCCGCCATTTTACTGACACACGCTCATTTCGACCACATTATGGGGCTGAATGAACTGAGAAAACATTTTCCTGATGTTCCTATCTATCTTCATTCAGCAGAAAAAGAATGGATGAAAAATCCTAAATTAAATGCCTCACTCTTTTTCCTAGGAACTGCTGTGACTGGCCCTGAAGCTGATTATTTTTATGAAATTAATCAGTTTTACGATATTGATGCTTTCAAGTTTCAAGTGCTCGAAACGCCGGGACATTCTATTGGTGGAGTAAGTCTGCTTTTTACATTGGAAAATGAGTTTTTTGTATTTAGTGGGGATGCACTTTTTAAGAATGCTATAGGACGCTGGGATTTACCTACTGGAAATCAAGCGCAACTTTTAAAATCAATTCGTGAGCAACTCTTCACACTTGATGAAAATACTCAAGTCTTTCCTGGTCATGGTCCAAAAACAAGTATTGGTACTGAAAAACAAAATAATCCTTTTTTCCAATAAAAAAAAGTTACTGATTCTATTGTCAGTAACTTTTTTATTTAAATTCTAATTGTTTGTCCTGGATGAATCATGTCATTAATTCCAAATCCATTGAGGGCTGCTAATTGGTCAGCTGTCATACCATTTGCTGTGGCAATTGAATAAATGCTATCACCATTTTGAATTGTATAACGGTTTGAAGTCGTTGTGTTTGAAGTTGTTGCACTAGTACCTACAGTTACTTGCAATACTTGTCCTACTTGAAGCATTGAATTAACATCATAAATTCCATTGGCTGACATCAGTGATGAAACAGTCATTCCATATTGTTCCGCAATCGAATATAAACTATCTCCTGATTTGACGGTATAAGTAGAACTTGACGATACATTGGAAGTTGTATTGGTACTTGTTGTAGTTGTGCTAGCACCAGCAACTTGCAAAACTTCTCCTACATGAATATCGTTCGCATTTTCTAAACTATTTGCTGACACAAGTGCATCAACAGTTGTACCATATTGAGCAGCGATTGCTGATAATGAATCACCCTCTTGTACTTTGTATGTGCCAGCTGAATTTGTTGAGGCTGATGAACTAGTTGTAACAGCAGTTCCTCCTGATATTTCTCCTCCTTGGTCATAAACACTTAAACCAAGTTCAGAAATCACGCTATTCAATTTAGAAGCATAAGTTGGATCTGTGGCATAACGTCCTTCAAGCCAAGCTGTCGCATCTAAGTAAGAACTTGTATTTTCACGCCAAGCCCCAGAATAATATGATGAAGCACGTAACATTTTAGCTTGGGCAACACATGCGTCATAAACTGAGCTATAAGCTTGGAAGGGTTCAACAACATTTGTCATTGTTCCATTCAAATACTCTTGTGTTGGTAGGTAAACAGGTGTACCAGAAGTGTATTTAACTCCAAAAATATTATTATAATTGCTTGCTAAGGCACTTTGTCCACCACTTGATTCTAAAATTCCTTGGGCAATCATTACTGATGGATAAAGTCCGTAGTCATTTGCCACTGGTACCGCAGCGTTAATAATTTCTTGAACGGATGCAGCTTGTGCTTTAATCCCACCAAGACTTGCCAAAGCAACAATTGACGCACCAAGCGCTAATTTATGTTTCTGTTTCATCGAGTCTCCTCTTTAATATTAGATAATTTTTTGACTAAAATATGCCAATTGTATTTTTATTGTTACTTACTAGTATAAAAATTTTCTGGCGATTTGTAAAGTCTTTTCTTTATTATTTTTTTAATTTCACATCATAAATTTTTTTTAGAGCCATGATTATAATATTAGGAGGCAAATTTTTTTATTTGAGCTATAATAAAGTAAAAGGAGCGAAAAAATGACTAAAATTTATGATAACATTACTGAATTAATCGGACAAACTCCAATTGTTAAACTTCAACATGTTCCAGCAGAGAGTGCTGATGTCTATGTCAAACTTGAAGCTTTCAATCCTGGTGGTTCTGTGAAAGATCGGATTGCCCTTGCAATGATTCGGGCGGCTGAGGCCGATGGACGTTTAAAACCTGGTGGAACAATCGTTGAACCGACTTCTGGAAATACAGGAATTGGACTCGCCTTCGTTGGCTCTGCTTTGGGTTACAAAGTTGTCATTGTCATGCCAGAGTCATTCTCACTTGAACGTCGCAAATTGATTCAAGCTTACGGGGCTCAATTAGTTTTAACACCCGCTAGTGGTGGAATGAAAGCTGCAATTGCTAAGGCAAAAGAACTCTCAGAAACAGAAGGTTATTTTCTTGCCATGCAATTTGAAAATCCCGCAAATCCTGAAATTCATGAAAAAACAACAGGAGCTGAGATTATTGATGCTTTTGGGCCAACTGGACTTGATGCCTTTGTGGCAGGTGCAGGGACTGGTGGAACGATAACAGGAGTTTCGCATGCCCTCAAAAAAGCAAATCCAACTATCAAAACTTATGTTGTCGAAGCTGATGAATCTGCTATTCTCTCGGGTGAGGCTGCTGGCCCACATAAAATCCAAGGTATTTCTGCTGGTTTTATTCCTGGGAATCTTGACACTAAATCTTATGATGAAATCATTCGGGTCAAAGGAGATGATGCCATTTTAACGGCTCGTCATCTTGGAGGAAAAGAAGGATTTTTAGTTGGAATTTCTTCGGGCGCAGCCATTTATGCTGCCCTTGAAGTAGCTAAAAAATTAGGTAAGGGTAAAAAAGTGTTAGCGATTGCTCCTGATAATGGAGAACGCTACTTATCAACGGCTCTTTATGATTTTGAGTCTGAAAAATAAATAATTTTCACTGACAGAAAGTAAAAAAGTTACTGACAGAAATTTGAGAAGATAAATCAGCTAAAAAGGTTGACAAAATTTTCTGATTTTCCTGTCAGTATTTTTTATCTAAAATCCAAACAACATATTTTTATATTTCACTATTTTAGGGTAAAGTTATTTTGGGAGCGCTTTGCTCTTGGAAAATTTTAATAAGGAAAAAAACAATTTCATGAATAAATCAAAAATTTTTGCTTTCTCTGCAATTTCACTTTCTGCTGCCCTTTTACTGACAGCCTGTGGAAATTCTGTCAGTAAATCTGAAGATTCCGCTCAAGAAGCCAAATACAGCTTTGCAAGCAATATTTTAACCCTTGACACTAGCATGGCTGCTGACGTCAATTCCATTGATGTTCTTCTCAATGTTGATGCTGGACTTGTCCGTTGGAATCCCAAAGCGCAAGTTGTCAACGATTTGGCAAAATCAATTGACATTTCAAAAGATGGCAAAACTTATAATGTAACTTTGCGTGACGGTTTAAAGTGGTCAAACGGTGCTAAATTAAGGGCTGCTGATTTTGTTTATGGTTGGCAAAGAACCGTTGACCCAAAAACTGGTTCGCAATACGCCTATGCCTTAACACCTGTTGCTAATGCCAGCGAAATAATGACTGGCAAAAAACCAGTTGATACTCTTGGAATTAAAGCTGAATCTGATAAAAAATTAGTCATCACTTTAGCAACACCTACTCCTTACTTCAATAAATTGCTAACACTTCCAGCTTATTATCCTGTCAATGAAGCTTTCGTTAAAAAAATGGGAAATAAATACGGAACAAGTTCAGACACCAGTCTTTATAATGGTGCTTTCAAATTTGTCAAAGGAAAAAATAATTGGACTGGTTCAAATGAAACTTTTTCAATTGTAAAAAATGATCAATTCTATGATGCCAAAAATGTTAAGCTTTCTGGAGCAACTTATCAAATTGTAAATAGTCCTAACACCGCTGTTAATCTTTTCAAATCTGGAAAACTTGACGTCGCTAATTTGGCCACTCCGGAATTAGTTTCTGCAAATAAGAAAAATAAAGATTACAAAGCACTAACTTCACCAAGAATTGATGTTTTAGAATACAATCAATCTGGTAAAGTTCCCGAACTTTCAAACTTAAAAATTCGTCAAGCTTTAAACTTAGCGACAAATAGAAAAAACTTGTTAGAAATTGCGGCGCCAAGTTTTTCAATTACGAATACAGTGACTCCTAAAAAATTAGATCAAGCACCAAATGGAGAAGATTTCGCAACTTACGCTGCCCAACCTTATAAATATGATGCCACAAAAGCCGCTGAACTTTTTAAAGAAGGTTTAAAAGAATTAGGAAAAACATCAATTACTCTTGAACTTGAAGGAGCAAATGACAATTCCTTTGCCAAGGCCGCGGTTGACTATCTTAAAGGCAATCTCGAAAAAGATTTACCAGGTTTAACCATTAATGAGAAACTCGTTTCTTCAGCTCAACGTCAAAAAGATGCTCAAAATAATAATTTCCAAATTCTACTGACAAGTTGGGGTGCAGATTACAATGAACCCTCTGATTTCTTGATGAATTTTGTATCAGGAAGTACAATGAATCATGGATTAGTCAAAAACCCTAACTTTGATAAAGCCTATCAAGCAGCGACAACAGCTCCTGACGTTCTGTCAGCTGATAAACGTTATGCTCATTATAAAGATGCTGAAAATGCACTATATGAGGCCGCTAATGTCAATCCCTTAGCCACTGAATCTGTTTCTTTATTATTAAATCCAAAACTTAAAGGAATTTCAACTTATAACTCAGCCATGATTTTTGATTTACGTCATGCTGAAATCACTAAATAATAAAAAAATTTACTGACAGATTTTTGTCAGTAAATTTTTTTATTCTGTCAGTAAATTTTAAACTTCACGACGAACATGTCCTGGCTCAAAAAGTTGTCCCCAAGTCATTGTTCCTAAAACTTTCTTATTGATGACCTGATTTAAACGACTAATGCTCACTCCATCAGTACTTGTTGAGTCATGTAGAATAAATCCTCCGCCAAGATAGATAGCCGCATGTTGCTCATCCTCACTTGCATCATCAGATGTAATTAATAAATCACCACGCGCTTTATCTGACCAATCTTCAGCCTCGCCAGTTTGAGCTAGCAAAGAGGTTGAAGCCGCAAATTGATAAACCAAAGATTGACCGCCTAACCGAAACATTTGAGCAATAAAACTCGAACAATCAAATTCATTGGCAGCTACCGAATCATCAGTGCGCCCTCCACTATAAACATATGGACTTTTCCCAACCAGTTTCATTCCTGATGAAATTGTTTTTTCAATCACTGAATTATCAGATTTCAATTGGCTGGCCACCGCTTCATAAGCTTTAACCACATCATCTTTACCCGTCTTTTTTGTGAAATAGTAATAATAACCATTAATTTTTTGTAATCCATAAACCATTTTTCCCGTTTGTGGACTGAAATAAACCGTTCCACCATCCAAACTCATCAAACCTGTCTTCATCACACCTGTTGTTGAATCAAAATAATAATTATTCCCATTAATTTTTTGAAGACCCGTTAATTTTTTTGACCCAGAGTAAGCATAAGTCTCATTTGATTTATTAACCAATTTAATCGTTGAAGCCTGAACATCTTTACTATGATATATTTTAAAGCCAACAAAGAAAATTAGAAATGCTAATAAAGCTAGAATAAGTCCTTTCCCTTGTTTACTCATTTTTTTAGAGCCATTTTTTTTATAATCTCTTGTTCTTTTTTCCATATCTAGTTATACCACTTCAAGTTTAATGATAACTTAATAATAACAATTTAAGATTTGGATAAGAAAAGTGATTTGAAATTATCTTCAAATCACTTTTCTAAAATATTTAACCACTTACTTTTTCTAATTCTTGATAAATTTGTCGAAAAACAGTCAAAAATTGTTCAACTTCAGCCATATTATTCGTTGAATCAAGAGATATTCTGACCGCACTTGTTGCTAATTTTGAAGGGACATTCATCGCAACTAAAGTTCCAGCCGCCGCATTTTTCTTTGAAGAACAAGCTGAGGTTGTCGAAATATAGATTTCATGTTGTTCAAAAGCGTGAACAACAACCTCACCTCTAACCCCACGAATCCCAAAGGTCAAAATGTTAGGAGCAAAATTCTCCACTTTACTAAAAACATGTACTTTTCGATGCTTTTCTAACTCTTCTAAAATCACCTGCTTCATTGCTCGTACTTTTTGACGTTTAAAGTCATCATCATCTAAAACTAACCGAAGGGCTTTAGAAGTCGCAGCAATTCCAGCTAAATTTTCTGTAGTCGAACGCCAATTATGCTCTTGACCTCCCCCATGTAAAAGCGGAGTCAATCTTTTCCCTTTTTTTGCAACAACAATTCCCACACCACGTGGCCCATGAAATTTATGAGCAGATAAAACCGCGAAATCTACCCGCTCTGTCAACCAAGCCTCTATTGGAATTTTACCAATGGCCTGTACTGCATCTACATGAAAAGAAATTGTTGGCTTATCAGCAAGTAGGTCAGAAATTTCGTCAATCGGTTGAATGGTTCCGACCTCATTATTGACTGCCATGATTGAAACTAAAATCGTTTCATCTCTAATCAATTTTTCAAGCTCAGAAACAATAACAAAACCATCCCCATCAACAGGTGCAAAATCAACTTCAAAACCTTGCGTTTTTAACCATTCTGCTGTATTTTTTACAGCTGGATGCTCTACATTAGAAACAATGATGTGATTACCATAAGGACGCTTTTCAAAAGCGACACCTTTTAAAATCCAATTATCTCCTTCAGTCCCTCCACTTGTAAAAAATATTTCTCGTGAATCGACTCCCAACAGTTCAGCAATTTGTCGTCTAGAAGCCTCTAATAATCTCGTCGCTGTTGTCCCCAAACCATGTAGACTTGATGGATTTCCCATAATTTTTGTTGCAACATCTGTATAAGTTCGTAAAACCATTGGATTAACTGCTGTTGTAGCAGAATTATCAAAATATATCATTTTTTATCCTTAATATTTAAAAATCAATCTTATTTTAACACAAAAAATACCGAAAAGTTTGACTAAAATATAAGAATGATGATTAAATTACCATAAAAAACTTTTGACATTCGCTATTTCTGTCTATTAAATCTTTTGACAATTCGCCGATTTCTGACGATTGAATAAAGATATACCAAAATAAAAATGAGCAACCAAGTAATAGTAAAACTCCAAATATGATGTTGCCACGAACTGTCGAGAATCCAAGCATTAACTAATAAGTAAACCCAGGCCAGCAAATAACTCGCTAAAACTTGACTAATAAATTCAAGCAAGGCAATTGTGACATATTCATCTATCAATTTAGACATGGCCCCCTGAACAAAACCATAAACAAGAATTAGAGTCATTGATTCAAAATCAATTTCTCCACCAAAATACAAAGTAAGCAAGACTCCACATACTATAGCAATGAAGGCACCTTTGAGTCCCGAAATTACATATTTCATTTTTTAGCTCCTTCTTTCAACTTCTTGTTGATATTTGCCAAGTATCTACGACTGACAGGCAACTTTTCATCTCCAATATAAAGCAATACTCCGTAAACAAAGTCTGTTTCCAAGCGCCTTATTTGTTCAAAATTAACCAGAGTATTTCTTGATATTTTAATAAAATTCAAAGCCAATTTTTTCTCATAAAAATAGAGAGGAGATCTTATTCTTATCACTCCATCCGTCATATGGAAATCTAGATAATTTTTTTCTGATTTTAAATATAAAATTTCTCTGATATTAACAATCTCAAAACCTTTATTTGTTGCCAAATAGAGTTTTTCGTTATCTATAGAAGACAAATCTTCTAAATGATATTCTTTTACAATAGCCGAAAATTCTTCTTGCCTTCGAGCAACAATGACAATTTCCGCTTCTTCTATATTAGGGTCAATTTGTTTTTTTAATTTCACTTTTTCATTATATAAATAAATACTCACTTAAACAATTATTTAACTGACAAAAGCTAAAGTATTTAGGCCTTTCTTCGATAAACTAATAGGGCTAAGAGACAAATCAATCCGACACTTAAAGATATTCTTGACCAATTTGGAACGACTGTATAGTTGGAAGTTAATGTATGGTTTAAATCAGAAAGTAGCTGAGTGAGGAAAAAATTGTCAGCAATCTTACGAATTCCTCCTGAAAGTTGTGCTAACGGAATCATCATTCCTGAAAAGAAGAAGGAAAGAAACATCAGAGGCATAGCAATCGCACTTGCTGTTGCCGTGTTTTTAGCAAGAAGTCCAATAATCATTGCTAATAAACAAAATGGAATTGAATATAAATAAAGTTTTAGATAAAAAAGAATTAATAAACTCAACTTAGGAAACTCATAATCATAAGCATAATGAGCAACTACTAGAATAACAAGCGTTGAGCAAAAGATAATAATCATAAAACTAACAATTTGTGCAATAATATAAAATAATTTTTTTATTCCTCTTTGGACAAATAACTGATAAATTTTTCCAGACTGATAGTCAGCAATTTGTACTGACAGTGAAGTCAAACTAGCTGATAGAACACTGTATAATAATATTGATGCAATATTATTTTCAATATAATGTGGTATGCTTTTTCCAAAACTTGATGAAAAAGCAAACATTAAAAATAAGGGAAAGATAAATACAAAGAAAATTTGTGAAGGATTCCGATAGCGTAAACGGAGTTCAAATGTAAAATATTTTAGAAATTTCATGATAATAGTTCCTCCAAGTTGATACGGTAAGTCTTTTGATATAAAACAAGTTCTTTATTGAATTTAATGATGGCTTGTTCTCCCAATTTCTTTGGTAATTTGTACTGTTTTTCTTTTAGTTTATAGGCTTCAAATTCTGGAACTTCTACTAAAAATTCAACAAAAGAAAATTCTTCTTGAATTAAATCTGATTTTTGTAAATCTGCAATAATTTTTCCATCTTTAAGAATGATAAATCGGTCGCATAATTGCAATGCTTCTTCTAAATAATGGGTTACCAAAAGTAAAGTTGAATTTTTCACTTTCAAATTTGAAGATAAAAATTTAAAAAGCTCTCCTCTGCTCTCACTGTCAAGACCCGTTGTAATTTCATCCAAAAAGAAATATTCAGGACTATTTTGTAGTGCAGATACCAAAAAGAGTTTTTGTTTTTGACCACCAGATAAATTTGAAAATCTTTGCTTTAAATAGGATTCCATTTTAAATTCTTTGACCAGTTTTAAGCCATATTCTTTAGATTGTTCATCATTTGAAAACAAAGCTAAAACTTCACTGACTAAAGCATCAGGAGGTAAGGTCATATTTTGCATGATATAACCAGTATTATTGGAAGTCGGTTTCATTTTGCCATATTCAATTTTTCCTGAAGAAGCCTTGACATTTCCATTAATAATATTCATTAATGTTGATTTTCCAGCACCATTATTACCTAATAAAGCAACCTTATCGCCAGCTTTTAATTCAAAACTGATATCATTTAGCACTTGATTGTTACCATAGGATTTTTTTATATTTTTTATTTTCATATTGCTATTTTAACTCAATCTATCAAAAGTACTGACCAAAAGTCTGGGATAAATTAAGCAATTTTAGGGATAAAAAAAATAAGAGTTTTTCTCCTATTTTTTGGAATTTATATTATAAGATTTACGGTATTGATTGGGAGCAAGTCCATAGCGTTTTTTAAAAGATTTTATAAAATAAGGAGTATTCATCATTCCAACGGCACGCGCAATTTCAGAGATTGCTTCATTTCCTTCAAGCAATCGCATTCTTGCTTGCTCAAGTCTTATTCTTGTCAGTTCTTGCCGTGGAGTTAGTCCTTTTATTTTTTTATAAATATGGCGAAGATAAGACGAAGAACCATGAAGTCTTTGTCCAAGCTCCTCAAGACTTAAATCCTCATCATAATGATTTTTTAAAAGTAAATCAATCTCTTCTACCCAAACCTCATTTGGTACAATTTTATCCATTGGTCGACATCTTTTGCAAGGACGATAACCTTCTTCTAAGGCTTGCTCGGCTGCTTGAAAAATACTGACATTCTCTCTTTTTGGTAGTCTAGAGACACAGGAAGGTCGACAAAATATTTTGGTCGTTGTTACGCCATACCATAATTTATTATCAAAGTTTTTATCATTATTTTTAATGATTTTCCAAGTTTCGTCAGTAATTTCCAAATGAAAACTCCAATTATTTTTTAAAATGTGCTTGCTCAAGTGTCAAAAGAGCTTTTTTCTTCTCCAGTCCACCAGCGTATCCTGTCAAGGAACCATCGGTCCCCACAACTCGGTGACAAGGAATAATGATTGAAAGTGGATTATGTCCAACTGCTCCACCAACTGCCTGTGACATATTTCTTTTTTTCTCTTCATTGGTCTGAAGGAGATTTGATATTTCTTTATAAGTAATTAGACTACCATAGGGAACATCACTTAATATTTTGAGTACTTTTTTTCTAAATTCCGTTACTTCTGGTTTCAATTTTATTTTTTTAAAATCAGGGTTTTCTCCTTTAAAATAAGCGTCCAACCATTCTATAGTATTAATAATTGGAAGACTCTTATCCTCTTTTGCCTGATTTAAATCATAATTGGCCGCAAAGTATTTTTGCTCTTTAAACCACACTCCTAATAAAAAAGTTTCATCACTTAAAAGCGTTATTTCTCCTAAAGGTGACTGATAGTTTTTTTTAGCTAACATTTTTCCCTCCTCTTCGTTCCGACTTTTTATATTCAATAGTATAACAAAAAAATAAGGCAGAAAACATCACTATTTGGCTTTTTCATTTTTTGAATATCATTCTTGATAAATGATATAATATTAAAAAATAAATTAAGGGTCTGACAATGAAAGCAATACTAAGCAAAGCACTCCCAGATGATTATGAGCAAATTGCTTTTGTTCATTATAAAGCCTGGTTAGAAACTTACACCGGACTTCTCCCAGAAAGTTTCTTAAAAAACAGAACGCTTGAATCAAGCATTAATATTTTTAAAAATAATCTTTGTTCAAATACAGTGGTTGCCATTGTTGAAGGCAGAATTATTGGTTTTTGCGGCTGGGGTCCTCTTCGGAATAATTCTTTTGAAGAAAACTTTGGTGAAATTCACGGAATATACTTACTTGACTCCTATAAAAAGCATAAAATAGGTCGAAAAATGCTTGAATTCGCCTTAGAAGAACTTTCAACAGAGAATTATCCAAAAGTTGGTCTGTGGGTACTAAGTAGCAATGAAAATACCATTCACTTTTACAAGGAACTTGGTTTTTCTGACACAGGAATTGTTAAGGAAGAAAATTTAGGGGAAATTATCACTGAATCATTTTTTACAAAGGAAATCTAAAAAAGCATATGCCGGGATATATTTTTTATTTTAATGACAGACAAGAAAAAAACACCGTAAAAATACGGTGTTTAATGCTTAATAGCTCTAATTATTTAACTGCGTCTTTCTGATATAAATATATTTGATTTTCATAAAGTATCCCAAAACATTGATACATAAGCCTTAATAGATTTAGAACATTTTTGAAAAAGCACCAGATTCATATAGAAGTTTAAGACTTATGCCCCTTTTGTGCCCCTTTTATTTTATGGTTCTTGCTGGACTCGAACCAGCGCTAACCCCGTTATGAGCGGGGGACTTTAACCAACTAAGCTAAAGAACTGTTAGGCAGCATTACTGCCGCCTATGTTTAAGACTTTCATTATAACATACTACCTTAATTAAAAACCACTCTATAAAAGAGTGGCCCTAATTTACGCAAAGGGAAGTGTGTGTTTCCTCTTGCTGGCTAAGTATAACATACTATCCTAGAATTACAACATCGTATTAAAAAAACTGAAGCTACTGCTCCAGTTTATGCACGATTTTCAAATATAATTATGCTTTTGTGATATTGACTGCTTGAAGACCACGTTGACCTTCTTCAACATCAAATTCAACTTTTTGACCTTCATCAAGTGATTTGAATCCATCAGATTGGATTGCTGAGAAGTGAGCGAACAAATCTTGACCATCTTCAGAGGTAATAAAACCAAATCCTTTAGTAGCGTTAAACCATTTTACTGTTCCATTTGCCATAATATTTATTTCCTTTCGACAAAAATTGTAAATCTCATTTTGCGAAAAGTGAATCTATAAAACATTTTACTCATGACAAAATCTACTTCTTCATAGTAACACTAATTATACTCAATGTCAAACTACTCACTCATTAATAAAATCCATATCGTAATGACATGGATTTTATGAACTGTAGGGAAAGCAACTAATCTTCCCCTCACTCAGTATAACATTTTAATTCATTTTTGCAATAGCAATAAATAAAAAGCACAGGACATCCCATGCTTTAAATCATTTATCTTTTATGTACGTTTGAAGCATAACGCCCACGAGACGTCATTTTGATATCAAAAGTAACCTTTTGACCTTCATCGTATTTTTTAAAATCATTTCCTTGAATAGACAAGAGGTAAGCAAACACATCTTGCATATCATCTGCCATAATAAAACCATAGCCTTTGTCAGCGTTAAACCAATTTATTGTTCCTTTATTCATATAATACATCCTTTCGCATCATCTGTAAATCCTATTTTGCGAAAAAGTGCATTCCTAAAACATTTAAACTCGAGACAAAACCTACCTCTTAATAGTAACACCTATTCTTACCAAAGTCAAATTGGTCTATTTAAAACTTATTGATCTTCTTATGATTCCCAAGATTTTCATGAGGATTTGCTTTAGCAAGTGTCAAGGTTTCTCTATCCACAACTCTGACATCATGGTTTTCTAATTCTACAATTAATGCATTCTTATAGAGATTAACATCTCCAGAAACGACTGTTGCTTGTTCCCCATTAGATAATGTAATTTTATCTCCTGTTTTCATTTTTCACTTCCATTCTAGGCGCTGCCTATTTCACGAAAAAATTTTACTACTTGAGGGTGAGATCTATATAAGAAAAATAAGGGCTCCCTAAAGCCCTTAAAATATTGCGGGAACAGGATTTGAACCTATGACCTTCGGGTTATGAGCCCGACGAGCTACCTAACTGCTCCATCCCGCTTCGCAAGTATAACACTAATATCAGTTAAAGTCAATTTAAGCCTTAAACTTCGATAATTATTTAACTAAAAAATGTTCTTGTGAACAGAACTCAAAATTTTTCTCACATCAGAAAACTTATTACTAGGTATATAACTAATATGCTTACTACAAACCCCAAAAATAGTAAGCTTATAATCGCTTTTTTCTCTTTATTCTTATTCGTTAGACATTCCTCACTCTTATTAGCGACTTAATTCTTTATCACTACACATTATTTTAAAAAAGCTACTCACAATTGAGCAGCTAATGATGAAGGTGTGGTGCTTTCGCTAAACCACCCATGAACTAAGTATATCACTTTAATTCGAAATTACAATAGTATTCAAAAATAGAAACCAATTTTGGTTTCTATTCCACAACAGAGACTGTGATCTCATAAATTTAAGTATAGCACCATATAAAAGTTAATACTGACCCCGATACTGACCTCAATACTGACCTCGATACCGACACTAATACTGACACTAATAAATTAAAAAAACACCAAAACATGGTGTTTTTTTAATTTATTTTTTCAATATTTCTAACAACAAATGATTTTTTCTCATCATCAGTTGTTACAAAACCAGAATTATTAGCTACATATTGAACAGCTGATTTCATATTTATGAACTCTTTAATAATATAGTCTCCACTTTTTTCACCCGTGTAATTATTGATAGAATTCTCTCCAGCCGAAGAAAGAGATGTGAATTTAAATTTCATAATACACCTTATACGGATTCTTTTGTAAAATAGATTTTTTTAAATTTCAAAGCCACATTAACTAAAGCAATCATAACAGGGACTTCCACTAACGGACCAATAACTGCCGCAAAGGCTTCTCCTGAATTAATTCCAAATACACCTACCGCAACTGCTATCGCAAGCTCAAAGTTATTGCTTCCTGCTGTAAATGATAAAGATGCTGTAACAGGATAACTTGTTCCCAGTTTTTTAGAGAGAAAGAAGGAAACAAAGAACATCAATACGAAGTACAGAAGCAATGGAATTGCTATTCTAACTACGTCAAATGGAAGTTCTACTACCTTTTCACCCTTAACCGCAAACATGATAATGATTGTAAACAAAAGAGCAACCAATGTTATACGACTAATTTTGGGAATGAATTTTTCTTCAAACCATTCTTTACCTTTTAATTTAATCAAACCAAAATGAGAGATAATCCCTGCAATAAATGGAATTCCCAAATAGATGAATACTGAGGTAGCAATCTCACCAATTGTTATATGCACTGCAAAATTTCCTAAGCCTAACCATTTTGGAAGCAAGGTTACAAAGAAATAAGCAAAGATTGAGTAAAAGAATACTTGGAAAAGTGAGTTGAAGGCTACAAGTCCTGCTGTATACTCACTATCACCATGTGCTAAATCAGTCCAAACAATAACCATTGCAATACAACGTGCAAGCCCAATCATGATAAGCCCAATCATATAGCTTGGATAACCTTGTAAAAATACGACTGCAAGAATAAACATTAGTATCGGACCAATAATCCAGTTTTGAACTAATGAAAGCAACAAGACTTTCCAATCCTTAAATACTTTTCCCATTTCTCCATATTTTACTTTTGCTAATGGAGGATACATCATGAGAATTAGTCCAATGGCAATTGGAATTGATGTTGTTCCTACTGATAAGTCATTAATAGTGGTTGCAACACTAGGAACGAAGTATCCCAAAGCGACTCCAATTCCCATTGCTACAAATATCCAAAGCGTCAGATAACGGTCTAAAAACGACAGTTTCTTTGTGACTTGATTCATAATTGAGTTTTTCCCCTAATTTTTTTCTTGTTTTGCAATTTCTTGATAATTTTTATTTCCGCCTGATAAATTGTATACTTCTCTAAATCCTTCATTCCTCAAGACATTTTGAGAAGCATTACCAGTGACTCCCTTATTGCAGTAAACGATTGTCAATTTATCCTTATCAAGGATAGATGATTTTTCACGAAGTTCAGCCAACGGAATATTTATTGCATTTGGTATATGTTTCTTTTCATAACTTGCTTTTGCACGTGTGTCAATAATTGTTATGTCTGCACTATTTTTTTGAAGTTCTATCAAATCATGAGGCGTTATTAATGGCGCAGTAGTTAAGGCATTGGTTAGTGCCATTCCTGTATATGCGACAGGGTCTTTAGTTGTTGAAAATGGTGGGGCATAAGCTAAATCCATATGGAACAAATCTTCTGCAGTAACCCCTAGTGTAATTGTTGAGGCAAAAACATCTATTCTTTTATCAACACCTTGAGGGCCAATTATTTGAACTCCAAGAATTCGATGTGATAACTTATCTGCGACTGCTTTGATAACCATTTCTTTACCGTGCATGTAATCAGGTTTATCTGGTTTAATATTGAATAATACTGCTATTTCATAACCTTCTTCAATCGCTTCTTTTTCAGTTAATCCTGTTTGAGCAATGGTTAAATCAAAGAAGCGTAAAATTCCAGTTCCAAGCACACCTTGAAAACGAAGTGGTCCACCAGTCATTGCATCTCCTGCAATTCTCCCCATCTTGTTTGCAGTTGATGCCAAAGGTCGGTATGTCGCTTTCCCAGTAATCACATGGAAACTTTCTGCGACATCCCCAACGGCATAGACACCTTCAATATTAGTTTCCATCGTTGTATCTGTAGCAATCGCTCCAGTTTCACCTAGTTTCACACCGATTGATTCTGCTAGTTGAGTATTTGGTCGAACACCAGT
>ERZ772962.384-NODE-384-length-24235-cov-13.100910_pt1 | contig 24235 bp, 21 predicted proteins | sample MGYA00580676_ERZ772962 | MGnify/ENA primary metagenome ERZ772962 (study PRJEB29015, sample SAMEA2738049) | human oral metagenome | biome: human oral; feature: human-associated habitat; material: saliva | place: China | collected 2230 ...
GCAGAGATGACTGACTCTGAATTGGAGTCCTTGATGGATAATCCAGCCATCATCCGCAATCGTGCTAAGATCTTTGCTACTCGTACCAACGCCCAGGCCTTTTTACAAGTCCGGGCAGAGTTTGGCTCTTTTGATGCCTATCTCTGGTCTTTTGTGGAGAGGAAAACCATCGTCAATGATGTTCCTGACTACAGCCAGGCGCCTGCCAAAACAGCTCTATCTGAGAAATTATCCAAAGATCTCAAAAAACGAGGCTTTAAGTTCACTGGGCCAGTTGCTGTATTGTCTTTTCTACAGGCTGCAGGTTTGGTTGATGACCATGAGAATGATTGTGAATGGAAAAGCGGTAAGTAGTGAGTACAGATAGCGAAAGTATTTGAGAATATTGAAAAAGCTGAGAAATTCATCTCAGCTTTCTTTGTTATAGTCAAATCGAATGACTTGCTCCGTTGCGTCTACATACGCGTGGACTCCAAAGGGAACAATTGCTCTTGGTGTGGCATGACCAACGTTTAGATTATAGACAATCGGGGTATTGCTGTCAATGATATCCAATAGTGCCTCTTTATAGTCGTCATAGAAAGTTTCATCCATAGGTTTTCCGACCAAGAGTCCACTGATGACTTCAAATATCCCAGTTTCTTTTAAAGCCTGCAACATTTTTTTGAAATCATCAGGTTCAGGCTTTTCTTGACTTGTTTCTAGCAATAGAATCTTTCCTTCCCAGTCGGATAAGTCAGGGAAAAGTTTGTATTTTTGGCAGAGGTCTGTGCTATCTGCGTGTAGAGAGTTGTCAAAAATATCATAGAGAGACTCAAGACAACCACCGAGGATTTCTCCCTCAAACTGAGCATTGCCTTGTAACAAGTCAAAACCTGTATTTGCATGGCTGACACGAGGTGTTCCCAAGGCTTTGGGACTAAAATCAATCCGTTCCTCATACCAAACGTTACTAGGGCGAATTTCTGAGATTTTTCCAGTCTCAATCAATTCTTTAAAGTAGTGGAGGCTATATGGCAACATTTCTTTGTCTAACTCACAAATGTCTGCTAGAAATGATTGGCCGTAAAAAGTCTTGACCCCGAGCTTATGCAACATGAGGTGGTTCATGGTTGTATCCGAGAAGCCAAGAAACATTTTTTGTTTGATAACCTTTTGTAGTTGGTCATTTTCAAAAAGATAAGGAAGCAAACGATAGGTATCATCTCCACCGATGGCGCATAGGATCATGTCGATGCTATCATCAGAAAAGGCCTGAATCAAATCCTCTGCACGAGCTTCAGGATGTTCTTTGATAAAATCTAAGCCTTTTAGCGAATGAGGTAAAAAGATAGGATTGAGTCCGAGGTCCTTGAGACGTTGAATACCCAAGTCCACTTCGTGCTTGACAAAGTCTTCACCGATAATCCCACTAGATAAACTTATAATACCAATAGTAGAAACCATGTCTTGTCCCTCCTGAAAATAGATTGAGCCTATCTTATCACAGGAGATGAGATAAAACAATAGGTATTATATTAATCAGAGGTTCCCTCCACTAACTTAATCAATCGCATTCTCACCAACATAAATAATTTCTAAATTACCCAAGGAAACATCACCTTTGATGTAGAAGTCCTTGTTAGTTAAGTGGCTAGGATTTTCCTCATGCTGTACAGCTGAAAGAGAGTTATCCACATTCACATGTACCCGCCAATCACTGGGCACATAGAGGCTAAGACTTCCAAGAGAAACGTCCACATCAAACTGAGCAGATGGCCCCTCAATACGGCAATTATCAAAATAAACGGAAGCCTGTCCTAAACTAACATCCGCACTCCCATGCGTAAATTGCTGGTCATTGAGATATTTGGTCACTGCTGAAAAAGTGACATCAATATCATTTCCACCATTATTAGCGTCTGAGCCAGTAGCTCCCAATCCAAAACGATTCTTTGTTTTACTAGAAGAATTGAAGAGAATGTTCAAGCCAATAACTGCAAGAATGGAAGAAAAGATAAGGACCGAATTTGATACTGGAAGAAAATGGAACTGTCCATTAAGTGAAAATAGAGCCACAATACCATAGGCGAAACCAAGACCAAAATGTCGCTTCAAAAGACTAGAAAGGGACAAAATAGCCAATAAGACCACCCAGGCCAACATCCAAATACTAATTTCCCATTTTATAAAATAGTCTTGTGCAATTACCAAAGCTGCCAAAAGGATCAAGAGGATCCCAATTAATTTCTTTCTCATTATCTTACCTCATTTCGTTTAGTCGTTCTTTTAAAACTTGATAGTAGCGTCTTGATACATGGACCTGCTTGTGGGTCTGATAGAAATTCACCGTACTAGTCCCCGAAAAAGACTTCTCTAAAGAATAAATCTGCTTAGCATTAACAATCGTCGATTTGGAAATCCGACAAAAGGCAATCGGGAGCAACTCTTCTAATTCGTAGAGCTTTTGCTTCACCTCATAGGCCTCATCCTTGGTATGTCCAAAAATCTTTTCCCCGTCTGTTTCAAAAAAAAGAATATTTGCCAAATCCAGAAAATATTCGCTTCGATCCTTGTAAAAGGCTAAAGGAACTAACTTTTGCTTTAGAATAGATTCTTGGAGCTGGGCCAATTCCTGTGTTAACCGAGGAGCTCGAATCAAGATTTCAGGCTCATCCATGGATGGGTCCAATTCGATTCTAACTTTCATAATACTCCTTTCCTGTCTTTTTGATGCTTCCATTATAACAACTGCTTTACACAAAACAAGGCCTTTTAGGTAAGTGGCACGGTTTAGCCCCTAAGAGGTAATAACAGACAAACAAAAGAACCTGGCAATTGCCAAGTTCTTCATTTTTTAGTCTGTAGGACTAACCTCCTATTTGTAATCCGTTCAACAATGACTAGCTCTATGAGAAAGCATCTACTATTTCACAGTATTTTCACGACTCACATTTTGTGATTCGCCAGCCTTGCCGTTGATACGATAGTTGCTGTAGTCAGAACTGCTACTGCTAGAATCGCTATCATCGTCTCCAACGTATTCCACATTACAAGACCAAGAGATTTTATCTTTGATATCTCCTGATGACTTGAATTTCGAATCATAACCATAATAGAAATCATAAACGGCTGTGAAGGTCACCTTGAAGGTCTTCTCACCAGTCTGAACGACTTCTGTGACGTCAACGTCTGAGAAAGTAATACTATCAGCGGCACGGTTTTTAGCACCTGTAGTATTTTTATCAATATCAGCCGTTACATCCTTGTACATGGTATCATCAGTACCATTAAGGAAAATGTCGGATACACCATCTGGTGTCGTGTTGTGATTAGAAGCGTAGCTACCAAATTTACCGTAGGCAGCGGTCAAGAGACGATCTGCCGTATCACGGTCAAGAACACCATCAGCATCAAGAGTAACCGTTTGGCCTTCAGAGATTTTCTTAATAGACAATGTCTCTGTTTTAATAGAGCTACCATCTTCGAAATTCTTCTTAACATAAACAGCTGATGAACCTGCTACTGCTACCTTGTTAACATCTAGTTTCCCTGAGTTAAGAGTTCCAACTTTGGTACCACCAACGTAGAGGTCTCCGTCCTTAAGATTAGACTTAACGGTAAAGCTAAGATACTCTACAGAAAGGTTGACTTCTGTTTTAGAGGTCACATTTTCCTCAGATGAGACAGTGATATCTTGGTCATTGACCTTACCAGAAGCCACAAAATTGTAAGTACCTGGATAGAGATGGTTCAATTTAGCCGTGTAGTTATTGCCATCTGTAGTCGCATAAGAAACTCCGTTAATAGTCACATTCAAATCAGCTGTATTAACGGTTAAATCAACCGTTCCAGGATCTACCACGACTCGCCACTTAGGAAAAATAAGGAACTGACGTCCAACCTTTTGCATACGTTCACCAGACAGGAGTTGGCTCTTGCTATAGGCTTGTGTACTTTTAGTGTCTGTGTACTTGACTTCGGATGTTTTAATTTCCTTTTTAGTATCAGACCATACTTGGTATTCCAAGCTATCTTTAAAACTCTTCTTAGCTGCTGCTTCATAACGCTCTGCTACTTGACCACGTGAGTAGTAGTAAGAACCAAAGCCGTAACCAGCAAGTGCCAAGACTGCTGCAACAACACCAGCAATAATCAGGATTTTCTTTCCTTTAGCCATGGCTGACTTGGCTGGTTTCGCTGCCTTACCATCTGAGATAAACTGATGGATGGTTGACACATCATAACCTGAAGACTTACCAAGTAGGAATTCCTCAGGAAGAGGTTGACGTCCAACATAGGTTTTAAAAGCCTTCATCCAGATGGCTTGTGCTTCTTTAGAAGCGGCCTCTGAATTTTCTTCAGCTTGACCTTGATCTGCTTGAGGTACTGGTGAAAGCTCCTCAGTTTCTAAAGGAGTCGTTTCCTCTTCATCACCAAGCGGTACATCTTCAAACACTTCCTCGGCAACGTCATACTCATCAACTTCTTCTGTTGGTTCAGAAGGAGTGGCTTCTTGGTCCAAGCCCATTGCCGCAATGCCTTTTATAGCCTTTAAGTCAAAGTCTGCTTTCTGGCCTTCTTCAATCTCCAAAGCATGGGGCGGACGACCAACTGCCTTTTCAAATAAATCAATCCACTTTTCTTTTGTTGCCATAAAGACTCCTATAAACTTGCTTTTTCAAAAATCGTCAGAGATTTACTTAGAATAGAAGACCTACTGTAAATGATGACATGATAGCAAATACGATTGCAAACAAGATTGACAAAATGACACCATTCAAAAGTGCTGCCAAAATCATTTGATAGAATTTATCAGCCTTCCACGCTGTTGTTACAGGAACAATTGTAAATAGATTAGCAATTGCAAATAAGAAGTAAACAACATAGAACAAGAATCCTGGGAAGGCAACAAGTCCAATAGCTCCCAACAAGATTGTTACAAGCAAGATTGGCAAGGCTAATGATGTCAAACGACCAAAACGATCAAAGCTATTCAAGAAAGTAGTCTCAGGGTCACGGAAGATGGCCTTACGTGTCACAAATCCTGCCAAGATAAAAGCAAAGATAAAGAGGAAGGCAGCTAGGATACTTGCGAAGAAGGCTCCAAAACCAATGCTAGATGTATGACTTGAAATTGAAGATGAGTAACTATCTGTTCCATAAGAACCAAACATACTAGACAATGCATTTGTTGTTGATACAACTGGGCTAATAAATTTACGTGCCACAGCGCTCAAGATTGCAAAGAAGGCAAGTCCAGTGAAGAGTGACAAGAAGATATAGTTAAGCCAACCATTGTGTTTACCATAGTCTGTCATGTCAGCTGGACGACGCCAGGCATTAAGCAACCATGTCCAATAGTTTTTGAAAGTTGTCGCAAATGCTGATGGTTGTGCTGGAACAACTACAGCTTGGCCATTGATAAATTGAACATTTTGACCTGGTTGAAGCGGTTGACCGTTAGCAAAAGCTGCTTGTTGACCAGCTTGAGCATTCGCAAAACCAGCTTGTGGTTGCACTGCTTGATTTGGCACTCCTTGTACTGGAGCAGTTTGAGCCCCTGCAAAGCTTGGTTGTGCTTGAGCAGCCTGAGCATTTGCAAAAGGAGCTTGCGGTTGTGCTTCTTGTGCACCAGCGAAAGTCGGTTGTTGTTGCGCCTCTTGTGCACCAGCGAAAGTTGGTTGTGGCTGCGCCTCTTGTACTGGTGTTTCTTGGGCACTAGCAAAAGCTGGTTGAACTGGCGCTTCTTGTACTGGAGCAGTTTCTACTGCTGGGGCTTCATCTTGGAACTCACCAGCTGCAAGTGCTGCTGCAATTTCTTCTTCAGTCGCTGAACGACCATTGATGGCTTCAAAAAAATCTAACCAATCTGCTTTAGTCATAATAATCTCCTTAAAAATACATAGAATGACTTTATTTTATCACAAATAAAGACATTAATAAATGTCATTTTTATTAGAAAAAGGTTCGGAGCAAACTGTCCAAACCTTTATAACTTCTTATTTACTTCTTTGTAGAGATTTTTGAATCTGACGATCTAGCTCACGTTTAATGTGTGGTTCTGGTGCAAATCGTGCTTCCCAATCACTTGGTTTAAGAATTTTGTGAGTCACAGGATCAAAGTGAGCTTTGCCATCTGGGAAAATTTTACCCATATTAGCCTCATGAACCGTATCAAAGAAAGGCTTAGGATCCACACCCATAAGGACAAATGAGCCATAGGTCAAGTAAAGCAAGTCAGTCAATGCATCCACCTGACCAACCATAGTTGACTCTGAGTGCTCTTTAGAACTAACTTTGAGTGCTGCCTTGTCAAGAGCAGCATGCAAATCCAGAACAGCCTGACCAAAGACACGCTTGTCCCCACCTGATGAAGCATAGAGGAATTCGACAATTTCTTCCAACTTGAAGTCCGAACGGTGACTAGCTTCCTCAATACCGTAAACACGAGGCATATCGGTAGTTGAGCCATCCATCAAATGGTGGAAATCCTTAACCTTGTTGAAATTGTCATCATCACTGGTAAATGAATTCTCTGTTTCAAAGTGAATCAAACCATAGTGTGACAAGGCTTTGGCAATCCCATTCTGGTTATTAGTATCAGTGACATGGGTAGCCTGGTCTTTCAGTTCATCTTCACCATTTCCCATGGCAACACCAACGCCGACGCCAGACAGCATTTCTAGGTCATTTTCCGAATCCCCAAAGGCCATAACCTCACTGAGTTCGAAACCAAAAACCTCACCTAGATGGGCAATTCCTTTAAGTTTAGACTGTCCAGCTGAAATGATATCAGCTGAATAAGGGCTCGAACGTGTAATCTTCACGTGTGGAAATTTTTCCTCGATAGCCTGGGTTTCACCCACTGTCGCTACCATAACCACCTGATAAACTGGCTCGCGCATGATAGTTTTAAGGGTCTCCATGCTTTGTGGCTTGAAACGACGAATTAAGGATTTGAAACTACGTTCCACCATCTTAGCCCAAGACTTTGGTACAATACGGCTTACCATTTGCCCAAACTTACTCGTCCCCATACTGATAATATTGGAACCAACAAGACCTGTACTAGTCCCTAGAGAAATCTCTCTACGGTGCTTGGTAGCATAGCGAATCAAGTTGTAGACTGTTGATTTAGGGAGCTGGTTTTGATAAAGGACCTTGTCGTGAGTCAAAATATACTGACCGTTATAAGTGACTGCAAAATCCAGACCCAGATTGTCCATGAAAGGCTGGACAAATCCTGGACCACGACCTGTTGCCAAACCAACTAAGATACCATCTTCCTTCATTTGACTGATGGCTTTTTTGGTTGAACTAGACACGCGTTTTCGGTCATTTAGAAAAGTCCCATCAATATCAAAAAAGACTGCTTTAATGGCCACAGAGCTCCCCTCCTTCTAACAATTTATGCTAAAATAAATTATAACATAAATATGATAGTGAGTAATATAAATGATAAAAAAAATCCTAGTCCTTCACACTGGAGGAACCATTTCCATGTCAGCGGATAATGATGGCAGGGTCAGCCAAAACGCTGATAATCCCATGAACCATGTGGGACTTGATTTAGATAATTTAGAACTAACCGTTCTCGATTTTCTTAATATCCCTAGCCCACATATCACACCCTACCACATGCTGGATATTTACAAAAAAATCAAGGAAACAACTGGTCAATATGACGGGGTGGTTATCACCCACGGAACAGATACACTGGAAGAAACAGCCTACTTCCTAGATACCATGGCCGTCCCTGAGATTCCAATCGTTCTAACTGGTGCCATGCGTTCGTCAAACGAGCTAGGAAGCGACGGTGTCTATAACTATCTCTCAGCCCTACGCGTTGCTAGCGACGACAAGGCCGCTGACAAAGGAATCCTGGTCGTGATGAATGATGAAATCCATGCAGCCAAGTATGTGACTAAGACCCATACCACAAACGTGGCAACCTTCCACACACCAACCCATGGTCCACTAGGTATCATCATGAAGCATGATATCCTCTGGTTCAAAACTGCTGAGCCTCGTGTTCGCTTTGACTTGGAACAAATTACAGGAACAGTACCAATCATAAAAGCCTATGCAGGGATGGGGATTGGAGATGGTATCATCAGTCTCCTGGATCCTGAGAAGATTGACGGTGTCGTCATCGAAGCCCTGGGTGCTGGAAACCTCCCACCACTAGCTGCAGGAGAAATCACAAATCTTATGGACAAAGGAGTCCCTGTTGTGCTCGTTTCCCGCTGTTTCAACGGTATCGCCGAACCTGTCTACGCCTATGAAGGGGGTGGAGTCAAACTCCAAGAAGCTGGTGTTATGTTTGTTAAAGAACTCAATGCACCAAAAGCTCGCCTCAAACTCCTCATCGCACTCAGTGCCGGACTCAAAGGTCAAGAATTGAAAGACTATATCGAGGGATAGAACATGAAACTTAGTATTGAAGCAACCGATAAACTGGAAAATAAAGATTTTCACTATGAGCTAACCATCTCAAAAACACATATCGCCATGGTCTGTGGTACCGTGCTAGCCAGTCTAGCCCTAGTCGCATGGTTGAAGAAAAAATAAAAAAAGCTTGAAGCATGGTCACTATAGAAGTGACTGAACTGCTTCAGGCTTTTAGTTTTCTTCGTCTGGTCTATATTCAAGAATATCTCCTGGTTGGCAATCTAACTCCTTACAAATAGCATCTAGAGTTGTAAAACGGATTGCCTTGGCCTTGCCTGTCTTAAGAACCGAGAGATTGGCTGGGGTAATACCAATCCGTTCTGCCAGCTCACCCGAGCGCATCTTCTTCTTGGCAAGTTCAACGTCCAAATTGACAATAATCATAAGCCCCTCCTAAATCGTGTACTCATTTTCCTCAGCAATGGCATTAGCCTTAGTCAAAATCATAGCGACAGCATAGAGGACAAAGCTAACTAGCAAATAACTGATGTTAAAGAAACTATAACTCTGGTTGCCTGTTCCAAACGTAAAAATACCATTATTGATAAAGGTCCCAAGAACGAGCAAATGCGCTGACCAACGAACCAACCTAGCATTTTTAGCGATGAAAATATCAGAACGATAAAGGTTAATCAGAAAGGCACGTAGGCACAACAAGAAACCTATGTTGACTACCATACGAAGGAAATCAATGGTTGCTTCAAAAAGCGTCAGACTAGTGCTACTACTTTTCACGGTAACTCCCGAACCGAGAAGCATACGCATACCTTGTTGTAAGAGTCCTTCATGACCAGTCAGGATGAAGGCATCATTAAGAATGGTAATAACAAGACTTAAAAAGCCCGCAAAAAGGAGGACATTAACGAACAGGAGAACACTACGCAGACGTTTCTGTTCTTGCGTTTCTTGACGATTTTTAGCACTTTTGGCAGATCTCCAACCATAATAACTAGAGCCAGCCAAGGCTAGGATGATTAAAAAATAAAATAAGATAGTTGTCATGTGTTACCTCGATTGTAAATTCATTTGATTTCTTTGAGCATAGACTAGAAAAAGCCAAGGTGCCTCTAGGAGCCCTTGACCTCATACTAAATCAGTAGCTAACTATTAACAGTATCAATTATATCGAACATCAATATAAAATACTAGTTTATAGATAAGATTTTACTACTTTTCAAATAAGATTGATTCCATTATTTGACAGTTGTTTGTCCCTTACGAAGACGGATAGCGTCACAAGCTAGAGAGACCGATAAGAGCCAGACTGATGTACTAAAGTCCATTACAAGGTGATTAGTTGTTCCCAACTGCAAGAAGATATTCAATGCTGATGGCACAAAGGTTAAGAGAGCAGCCTTTTTCAAGAAGAGAGAGAAATCTTCTGTCCAAAGTGCCTTCCAAGTAAAGTCTTTAAGCTCTTTACGAAGAAGACAAATCAAGGCAAGATAAAAGGCAAATTGTAACTCTGATACTAGCCAGTAACCCCATCCAGAAAGGTAATGAACCTCTGCACCTGGGAAAAGATTGGCCACATTCACAAAAGGAAGGATAAGTAAAGCAAGCATTGCAAGACCGTAGATTGCCATAAGAAGAGTAAGAAGAGCGTTGATGATTGGTTTAAGTGTTTTCATGATAAGTTTTTCCTTTGTTAAATAGTTTTAGTATATAATTTCTCTTTTTCGCAATAAGATTATCTTTATCGAAAACTTATTATCGTTTTTCGATAATTATATATTATACTCTTTATTTCTCCTTGTCAACACATTTTTATCGTTTTTCGATATTTTTTGTCTAAAAATCAAAAAAAATAAAAACCAGTCAAGAAAATCTCAACTGGTTAGCTTACTTATGTTAATCGCCTAGACTGGTCAAGCTTCCGTCTAGACTTTTTATGAGTTTAAGAAGAGGGATTCTACGTTATGAAAAAAAAGGAAAAAGGGATTTTGGAAAATGAGGGATGAAAGTTGTAGAATATGGGTAAATTTAGCCTCTTCCTAGCATCAATACTAGTTTTGATAAACCTTAAAGTCTTGAGGATGCTTCTGGAAATTTCGGTTGTAGGTTACTTTAATTTTTACTGTCATTGTTTTGTCCTCCTTTTTAGGAATGGTTTAGCCTAGCCAAAACGTTTTATTATCAAAACCTATCTCGTTTTGATGGTTTTATTATAGGTTGCCTAACTTAAAGAAAGCTTGTAATAAGCTTGAAGGAAACTTAAAACTCTCAGTGAGTTTACTGAGAGTTTTTCTGTCTAAAGCATGGATAAAATAATTCCCAAGACCAAAGCCACCCAGACAGCATAACGAATTGTCGCATGATAGCGGTAACTTTCAATAACCTTTGGTAGCTTTGTAAAGAGATAGGCAATGTAGGCAACTATGGAAAGAAAATACCCTTTAAAATTCCAGGACGAGCCTAAGATACTAAAATCTTCGAATAGTGGCACGAGCATCAGTACAGCTGTAAGCATGCACCAAACTGGCAGAAGCGTTCTTTCCTTTTGATGTTGTATATGGATAATCAGTTGAGCTATGAAACCAGCTACATACATAATGAATAGTACTGAGCACAGTAGAGAGATAAAAAGTGAATAAAGATATAGGGTATGAAAGTCTGTCTTTCCTTCTATCAGCTTTTCCAATTCGGTAATAAACCAAATCAAGATGAAGGCGAAAAAATAAAATATAAGACCTAACATCATAAGAAACAAGGGATGCAAGATAGCAAAAAAATCGAGTTTTAACCGTCTTTTGTTCATTGGTTTCCTCCTCAATCAAACTCACCTTGGCTTCTCAAATGTGCTCCTAGCACCTGCCATTCAGGATTCTCTCGCCAGTTAGGGTCAGATACAATTTGGCTAGCCACTCGTCTGGCTTCCTCTAAGATATTGTAGTCTTCCACAATATCGGCCACCTGAAATTCAGGAATACCTGACTGGCGTGTCCCAAAGATTTCACCTGAGCCACGCATTTTAAGATCCTCCTCAGCTAGAACAAAGCCATCCGTGGTCTCACACATGGCCTGCATACGTTTTTTACCAGTATCATTTTTAGGATTAGCCACCAAAACACAGTAGGACTGCTTATCGCCACGACCTACACGCCCTCTAAGCTGGTGAAGCTGGCTAAGTCCAAAACGATCCGCATCCATAATGACCATAACTGTAGCATTTGGCACGTTAACCCCTACTTCGATAACTGTAGTTGATACTAAAATCTGAGATTTTCTGTCCTTGAAATCTTGCATAATTTGGTCTTTTTCATCATTTTTCATACGACCGTGCATCAGAGCTACTGTAGCTGAATCCCCAAAGAACTCTGTGAGTTCCTGATGAAGAGCCACTGCATTTTTCAAATCAAGAGCCTCAGACTCTTCAATCAGAGGAGAAATAAAATAGACCTGAGCATCTTTTTCCAACTCCCCCTTAATCCAAGTCAATACAGTATCTAACTGCTCATGTTTGACCCAACGGGTAATAATGGGCTTGCGTCCAGCTGGCATCTGGTCAATGATAGATACGTCCATCTCCCCAAAGGCAGTGATTGCCAAGGTCCTAGGAATGGGTGTTGCCGTCATCATGAGGACGTCAGGATTGTCACCCTTCTCACGGAAAATACGACGTTGATTAACTCCAAATCGGTGCTGTTCATCAGTAATGACTAGCCCAAGACTATGATAAGTCACTGCATCCTGAATCAGTGAGTGAGTCCCCACAATCATCTGAGCCTCCCCCGATTCGATTTTAGAAAGAGCTACCTTCTTGTCCGCCGCCTTCATTCCAGAAGTTAGGAGCACTACCTCTAACTCAGGAAAAAGCCCCTGTAAACTCTGATAATGCTGCTCTGCTAAGATTTCCGTCGGTACCATGAGGGCAGACTGCAATCCTGCCGTATAGGCCCCATACATGGCAAGGCTAGCGATAACTGTTTTCCCTGAGCCCACATCTCCTTGCAAGAGACGGTTCATATGAGCCCCAGATTTCATATCAGCTAGGATTTCCGATAAACTACGCTGTTGGGCCTCTGTTAAGGGGAACGGTAATGCTGCAATTTTGGCTTTGATTTTGGCTTCATCGTAAGCAATTGCTAGACCATTAGTTTCGGACTTATTTTCAGCCTTCAGCACCTGTAAATTCATCTGGAAATAAAAGAGCTCCTCAAACTTGGTCCTACGTAGAGCCTGCTTATATTCAGCCAAATCTTTTGGAAAATGCATGGCACGCACAGCCTCTTGACGTCCCATGAGACGGTACTTGTCTAGCAGCACCTGAGGGAGATTTTCCTCCAACAAATTAAGGGCCCCACTATCAAAAGCTGCCTTTATAGCCTTTATCAGTTGGGCCTGACTAACACCCTGGGCCACATGGTAGACTGGCTGCATATCGTCCTCAACTTGAGCCAGAACTTTCATACCAGTCACAGCAGACTTCTTCTGGTCCCATTTGCCAAAAATAGCCACTTCTGCCCCCATCTCAATCTTGTCCACAAGATAAGGTTGGTTGAAGAAACTAATGGCAATCACAGCCTCTCCTTGCTTGATTTTAAAACTCAGACGATTCCGTTTAAAGCCATAATACTGCACATTGGCAGGCGTCACCACTGTTCCCGTAATAACAGCCTTTTCACCATCCATCAGTTCAAAGATAGACTTACTCTTAAAATCCTCATATCGGAAAGGAAAATAAAGCAAGAGGTTCCCAACCGTGTATAAATCTAATTTGGTAAATTTTTCAGCGGACTTAGGCCCAAAGCCTTTCAAATCCGCAATTGGTGAATCTAGTTGAATCATATCCTCTATCATTTCTATCGTGTTCTTCTTCCCGTGAAAAAGGAAGCCTTATCAGCTATTATAACACATGAAAGTACTCTTCACTAAAACCAAAAAATCCAGTATCAAACTGGATTTCTCTTTTTATTGATATTAATCATAGCTACGAGGTACGCGGTCACTAAGTAAACAAAGAACTTCGTAGTTGATAGTGCCACGTTTTTCAGCCACCTCTGTCGCAGTAATGCTTGCTCCCCCATTTTCACCCATAAGAGTGACAGGAGTTCCTAGGGGATAAACCTTAGGAAGACGAACGGTAATCTGGTCCATAGACACACGCCCAACAATAGGACAAAACTGTCCATCCACAATAACGTGGAAACCTTGTAAATCTCTGGTCCAACCATCCGCATAACCAATCGGAATGGTTCCAATAACCTCATCAGCTGTCGTCGTATAGGTTGCACCATAACCCACATCTTGACCTGCTGGCAGGGTCTTAACATGAACAAGTGCAGTCTCCAAACTTAAAGCAGGACGAATCCTATATGGAAGGTCTAAAGCACTGCCACTAGGATTGAGACCATAGATAACAACACCTAGACGTACAGCATTAAAGACTGTTTCTGCATGCCAGATACTCGTCGCAGAGTTGCTAGCGTGTACCAAGCGAGGACGGTCCACCAAGTTATTAACCAAATCCGTGAAGAAGGCCAATTGACGCTTGAATTTACTATCATCTGCCTCATCAGCCGTTGCAAAATGAGTAAAAATACCTTCGACATCCATACCAAGTGATTTCAGACCAGCAATCAAGCTATCCGCATCCTCTTGGCTACGCACCCCAATACGACCCATACCTGAATCAACCTTAATATGACAGGTTAAACCAGTCAAATCAAGCCCTTGATTCTTAGTCATTTCCAACCACTCAAGGGAAGCTACCGTCAGCGTGATGTTTTCTTGAATAGCCAAAGGAACCTCGTCTGGCAAGACGACTCCTAAAATAAGTATCGGTTGTTCCAAGCCAGCTTGACGAAGTTCAAGCGCCTCGTCTAGGTTGGAAACACAAAAACCATCCACCTGCTTAGATACATGCTTGGCCACTTCGACAGCGCCATGACCATAAGCATTGGCCTTAACAACTGCAAAAGTCTTTACCTGTTTAGGGATGTGACTAACCACTTGTTCAATATTTTCTGAAATTGCTGATAGATCAACCTTTGCCAAGGTTGGTCGATGTAAACTTGAAATCATAAGCTATCCTCTTCCAACATCTATCTCTTAGTTTTTTTCTAAAATGACACTTGCCTGAACAAAATCACCGCTATGGGAAATCGAGATAAAAACCTTGCCTTCAAAAGGTGATTGGGTCACCACTGGAGCTCCCTTGTCATTGGTCAATATTTCAATATCCTTAAAGCCGACTGCTCCAATACCAGTACCCCAAGCCTTTGAAAATGCTTCCTTACCGGCCCAGCGCCCTGCTAAATAGGACATCTGACGATTACCAGAAAGGGATTCAAAACGCTCCCACTCTTTTGGTGTCAATACCTTTTTTGCAAAGCGTGGATTGCGGTCATAAGCCTTTTTTACAGCTGAAATTTCCTGCAAGTCTATACCATGTCCAAAAATCATAATTATAACGAAAGTCGATTGTGGATTTCACGAATAAGGCTATCTGTCTTATCCCAACCAAGACATGGATCTGTGATTGATTTACCATAAACTTCAGGTGTGTCTTGGCGACCATCCTCAAGGTAAGACTCAATCATAAAGCCACGCACGGTATCCGCAATACGCTCATCCCACTCACGGTTAAGAAGGACTTCACGCACAATACGAACTTGCTCCATGAAGTTTTTACCTGAGTTGTCATGGTTAGTATCAACAAGGATAAATGGATTTTCCAGATTAAATGCACTATACTTGTCCAAAGCCTTAATCAAGTCCTCGTAATGGTAGTTAACAATATTCTGCCCATTTTCATTATTGGCACCACGCAGGATAGCGTGAGCTAGTGGGTTACCATCTGTTTTAACTTCAGCGCCATTGTAAAGGAAATGCTGTTGATTCTGCGCAGCATAGATACCATTAAACATGACATTCAAATTTCCTGACGTTGGGTTCTTCAAGCCAATTGGCACATCAATACCTGAAGCTACAAAGCGGTGCTCTTGGTCCTCAACAGAACGGGCTCCAACAGCATGATAGCTAAGCAAATCATCAAAGAAGGAAAGATTTGACGGATAAAGCATCTCGTCAGCGATTGGAAGACCTGTTTCAGTAATAATACGTGACTGAAGGTGGCGAACCGCCTTAACCCCAGCAAGAAGATCTACATCACCCTCAGCATCTGGTTGGTGGATAAGTCCCTTATAGCCATCCCCATTGGTACGTGGTTTAGCTGTATAAACACGCATAACAATAAAGATTTTGTCCTTCACCTCTTCCTGAAGTTTGGCCAAACGGTGTGCATAGTCAAGAACGGCTTCTTCATTATCAGACGAACATGGACCAATAACCAAGAGAATACGTTTGTCCTCACCCTTGATAATTTTTGCCAAGGCCTCATCATTAGCCTGTTTAGTTACTAGAGCGTCTCCCGTAAGAGCGTGTAATTTCCTTACTTCCGCTACATCAATCAGCGGACTATTTTGATGAATTCCCATCTATTTCCCTCTCTTTGTGAAAAGAGAGCGAACCGCTTGGTCATCCAAACGGTTCACTCCCCATATATGGTTTCTGTTACCTTATTATTTTGACAAAGTATCGTGGATTTCACGAATCAATTCTTCTGTCTTATCCCAACCAAGACATGGGTCAGTGATTGATTTACCATAGACATCTGGCGCATCTTGACGGCCATCTTCAAGGTAAGATTCAATCATGAAACCACGTGCCACTTTGTTGATTTTTTCATTCCAATCACGGTTAATCAAGGTTTGACGAACGATACGGATTTGTTCCAAGTAACGTTTACCTGAGTTATCATGGTTTGTATCAATAACGATGAATGGATTCTCAAGGCCCATTTGTTCATAGTGTTCAATTGTTTCAAGCACATCATCATAGTAGAAGTTAGGTACGTTTTTACCATATTCATTCGTTGAACCACGAAGAATAACGTGTGCCAATGGGTTCCCTGGAGTTTCAACTTCTTCACCGTTAAAGAGGAAGTTTTGTTTGTTTTGTGCGGCGTAGATACCGTTAAACATCACGTTAAGGTTCCCTGATGTTGGATTCTTCATACCAGTTGGAACATCAATACCTGACGCAACAAAACGGTGTTGTTGGTCTTCTACAGAACGTGCACCAACGGCAATGTATGACACAAGGTCATCTACCAAAGGAAGATTTTCTGGGTAAAGCATCTCATCAGCAGTTGTGATACCAGTTTCAGTGATAACACGGTAGTGAAGGTTACGCACAGCCTTGATACCGTTAATTAGGTTTGGTTTCCCTTCAGCATCAGGTTGGTGTACAAGTCCTTTATAGCCATCACCATTTGTACGAGGTTTAGCTGTATAGACACGCATAACCATAAAGACTTTATCTTTAACTTCTTCTTGAAGTTTAGCCAAACGGTGAGCATAATCAAGAACAGCTTCTTCATTATCAGATGAACATGGACCGATAACCAAAAGCGTACGGTCATCTTCACCCTTGATGATTGCTTCAAGCTCTTTATCACGAGCTTGTTTCTTGGCAAGGGCTTCACCTGTTAATGTAGTTGATTCTTTAACTGCATCAAAATCAATTTTTTCACTTACTGCTTTAAAAACCATAATAATTACCTATTTTTTTCCTAAAATTGTTTACGACCGTGACAATTTTTAAATTTCTTACCAGAGCCACATGGACAGAAGTCATTACGACCAACCTTACTAAAGTCAATTTCTTGACCATTAGCATCCGCTTGGTGGGCCTGGATATTGCCTGTTGCTGTTGTCGAAACACGCTCATTCACATTTTCACGAGATTGCTCATGAATTTGTGCTTTCATCATTGTACGTGTCACATCATATTCGATAGCACCAATCATATCTTGGAACATCTTGAACCCTTCAGATTGATACTCAACGATTGGGTTGTTTTGCGCATAACCACGCAAACCAACAGCGTTACGTAATTGATCAAGGGCATCAATGTGGTCTGTCCACTTATTATCAACAACCATCAAAATCAAGACTTTTTGGAATTCGCGGATAGCTTCCTCTGAACGCAACTTCTTAATTTGACGATCATAAACGTCGTCTGCTAACTCAGTCAGATAAACCTTGATAGCATCATAATTAACACTACGTTTAGTCACCTCTCCCACTTCTTTTAGATCTTCAAGTGAGATGGCATTCTCAGGAACCAAGGCCTGACGAGCAAAGTTCAAGATACCTTTAAGAGCTTCTTCTTGATCGTTGCGACTGTGCCCATCAACCGTACGGTTAATAGTACGTTTAATCATAGCCTTAATCTCAGGTTCAAGGTCACGTTCCGCTGTGATAACATCATAACGCTCAGCGTAGATGATTTCACGTTGTTCACGCATAACGTCATCGTACTGAAGGACTTGTTTACGAGTATCGTAGTTATTCCCTTCGACACGTTTTTGAGCCGCTTCCACTTGGCGTGTCAACATACGTGATTTGATAACAATATCTTCGTCATCAGCGTTCAAACGTTCCAAGACATGCTTGATACGGTCCGAACCGAAACGACGCATCAATTCGTCTTCAAGTGAAAGGTAGAATTGAGATTCCCCTGGGTCCCCTTGACGTCCCGCACGACCACGCAACTGGTTATCGATACGACGGCTTTCGTGACGCTCTGTACCAATGACACAGAGTCCACCAAGGTCAAGAACACCTTCACCAAGTTTGATGTCGGTACCACGACCGGCCATGTTGGTCGCAATCGTAACGGCACCACGTTGACCTGCATTCATGATAATATGCGCTTCTTTTTCGTGGTTCTTGGCATTAAGCACTTCATGAGGAATACCTGCTTCAACCAACATCTTAGAAATCAAGTCAGATGTTTCAACGGCAACCGTACCAACAAGGACTGGCTGTCCCTTTTCATAACGACGTTTAACATCTTGTACCACAGCGCGGAATTTAGCGTCCAAGGTAGGGTAAAGAAGGTCATCGTGGTCAATACGTTGAATTGGACGGTTAGTTGGAATCGGAATGATTCGCATGTTGTAAATTTCACGGAATTCATCTTCCTCAGTTTTACCAGTACCAGTCATCCCTGACAATTTCTTGTACATACGGAACATATTTTGGTAAGTGATTGAGGCAGATGTCTTCGTTTCTTCTTGAACTGGCACACCTTCTTTTGCCTCAATGGCTTGGTGGAGCCCATCTGAGAAACGACGTCCTTCCATGGTACGACCTGTAAATTGGTCAACGATAAGAATTTCTTGCTCAGGACTGACCACATAGTCAATATCATGCAACATGATGTAGTTGGCACGAAGGGCGTTGTCAATATAGTGAGTCAAGGCAACATTATCAATATCGTATAAGTTGTCCAAGTTGAAGAATTCTTCAGCCTTATCAATACCTGAGTCATTCAAACCAATCGTTTTTGTTGGAATATCAATGGCATAATCATCCTCTGTCAAGGTCTTAACAAAAGCATCCGCACGGTGATATAACTGATTAGTTTCTGAACTTACAGGACCTGATACAATCAATGGTGTACGAGCTTCGTCGATAAGAACTGAGTCAACCTCATCTACCAAGGCATAGTTCAACGGACGTTGTACCATGTTTTCCTTACGAACAACCATGTTATCACGAAGATAGTCGAAACCTACCTCTGAGTTGGTTGAGTAAGTGATGTCACAGTTATAAGCTTCACGTTTTTCAGCTGGTGATTTGGCTGAAAGGTTAATCCCTACTGACAAGCCAAGCCAACTATAAAGCTCACCCATTTCAGTCGCATCACGCTCTGAGAGGTATTCGTTAACGGTGATAACGTGCACACCTTCACCTGAAATAGCATTTAGGTAAACAGGCATTGTCGCAGTCAGGGTTTTCCCTTCCCCTGTACGCATCTCTGGGACGTCACCATGGTGAAGAACGATACCACCCATGATTTGCACACGATATGGGAAAAGTCCAAGGACACGTTTTGCCCCTTCACGAACAACTGCAAATGCCTCTGGCAAGAGTTGGTCTAGGCTTTCTCCGTTTTGATATCGTTTTTTAAATTCTTCTGTTTTTGCCTGAAGTTCTTCATCTGAAAGAGCCGCCATTGCATCAGCATAGCTCTCAACTTTCTTGGCAGTTTTTTCTAGTTTCTTAATTTCGCCTTTATCATTTTCAATGATTTTGCGTAATATATTTGCCATCTTTTTTCCTTTCGACAGTCTTTATCTCCATATTTTACCACAAAAGCCCCCTTTAAACAAGAAATCACTCAAGGATTGACAAAGAAAAAAGCCCTAGTTTAAGGGCTTTCACAATGGATTTACAAATAAACGAAAACTTTTTTATTAGATTCACTGAAAATATCGACAATAATGCTTTAAAACTACTTCTTAGAGTTCTCTTGGCTCTCTAGGATATCCTCAAAATCATGCAAGAGATTTTCAAAAGCCTGCTCAAAGAAGGCATGGTCGGTGCTACTATAGGCCTTCATTATCATAGGACTAGCTTCAAAATCAACGTAGAATTGATAGTCCAAGACACCATTTTTCCAGTAAAATTTGATGCTAGGGGAGGCCGTTTTTTCACCGCACATCCCCGGAATGGCCCGTTGTAAACCATAAATGTGATCTCCATAGTCTTTCAGACGATAGTAAGCTCCCTCAAAATAATAGGATTTGCCGATCTCAATACGCTCAAATAGTGCAGCTAAAACTTTTTCATTACTCATACTTAAGCCTCGTTAGGGTGACTGACAATCATCTCCAATTGTCCATCAATTTCCCAATCTATCACATCATTTGGAAGAATGAAGTGATCACCTTTTTTTAGACAATAAATGCGTGAATCGATAGTCATAGTCCCATTGCCAGAAAGTACCGAACAAAGCAAATAAGGAGCTGATTGCTTGAAGTCAACCAAGCCACTGAGTTTCCATTTATATACGGTGAAGAAGGAGTTTGATGTCAAACAAGTCGACTCTAATTGCAAGGTCTTAACAGTTGCTGGGATGCTATTTTCTGGGTCCCCTAAATTCAAGACATCAAGAGACTGTTGAATATGAAGCTCACGTTTATTGCCCTGATCATCCCTACGATCAAAATCATAGACACGGTAAGTGGTATCGCTAGATTGTTGAGTTTCTAAGATAAGGATACCTGGACCAATAGCATGCATGGTACCACTTGGTACAAAGAAAAAGTCACCTTTCTTAACAGGAGTTCTCGACAAAAGTCCGTCCCAATCACCTGCTTCAATTAAGGACGCCAATTCTTCCTTGGTCTGAGCCTTGTGACCATAAATAATTTCTGCACCCTCTTCAGCATCAATAATATACCAACATTCTGTCTTTCCTAGCTCACCTTCATGCTCTAGTCCATAAGCATCATCAGGGTGTACTTGTACTGAGAGCCAGTCATTAGCGTCCAAAATCTTTGTCAACAAAGGAAAAACACTAGTCTTGGGATTTCCAAAAAGTTCTGGTTTATCCTTGTAAAGCTCTGCCAGGTGGAAACCAGCATACTTTCCGTTTTTGACATAGGATACACCATTAGGATGGGCAGAAATTGCCCAGTATTCACCAGTATGTTCACTGGGAATATCGTAACCAAACTCTGTCTTAAGTCGATTACCTCCCCAGATTTTTTCATGCATTGGCGAATCTAAAAATAAAGGTTCCATTACATCCTCCTGTATAGAGCAAAACGCCTTAAGATCATGTCTTAAAGCGATTTTACATATTTTGCTTATTTGCGTGAGTGTTTGTCAGCTACATCTTTGGCAAGTGCAAAGTTACCAAGCGTCGCAGAGCCATTACCTGAAACAGCAGGTGTCACAATATACTCAGTCACGTCTGGCACTGGAAGGTAACCATTCAAAAGAGCTGTGAATTTTTCACGGACACGACGAAGCATGTGTTCTTGTCCCATAACACCACCTCCAAAGACGATAACTTCTGGACGGTAGAGCACAGTTGCCTGGACAGCAGCTTGAGCAATGTAGTAAGCTTGAACATCCCAAACCTCAGAATTTTGCTCAATCAATTCGCCACGAATACCTGTACGGGCTTCAAGTGATGGACCAGCAGCCAAACCTTCCAAACATCCGCGGTGGAATGGACAAGTTCCGTTAAATTCATTGGAAACATCATTTGGGTGAAGAGGTACATATACGTGACCAGCTTCAGTGTGACCCATACCACCAATGAACTCACCATTTTGAATAGCACCGGCTCCAATACCAGTTCCGATAGTGTAGTAAACAAGACTCTTAACACCTTTACGAACAAGTGTCTCACCATAAGCAGATGAGTTAACATCAGTCGTAAAGTAGAAAGGAATATTAAACTCTTTAGCAATCAAACCAAGAAGGTCGACATTTGACCAATGTGGTTTTGGTGTTGAAGTCACAAAACCATATGTTTCAGAGTTTGGATCAACATCAATTGGTCCAAATGAACCAATTGCAATTCCAGCCAATTGATCTTCATAACGTTTGAAAAATTCAATCGTACGGTCAATTGTTTCATAAGGTGTAGTTGTTGGGAATTGAGTTTTTTCAACGACTTGGAATTTCTCATCGCCAACAGCACAAACAAATTTTGTACCACCAGCTTCCAAGCTTCCGTAAAGTTTAGCCATATGCAAGCTATCTCCTTTTGTGATCTATAAATTACTATCTTAATTATAAAGAAAAGTGGCGTAAAAGACAATCTATATTCCGTTCGATTCACCAGCCATAGACATTGGAACTCATCTCTTTTCTTTACCTGACATTTAACTAAAAAAGCCGAAATGGTTTCGACTTTCCTAGATTATTATTTAACTGCGATGAAGTCCGCACCTTCAGCAACTGATCCAGTTGCTACTGATGAAACATCTTCGAAGTCTGCAGTGTTTGTAACGATAACCATAGTTGTATCGTCAAGACCTGCTTCAGTGATTACTGAGCTATCGAAGGTAGCCAAGACATCACCTTTTTTAATACGTTGATTTGCTTGAACTTTAGCATCAAATCCTTTACCGTCAAGTGAGACAGTATCGATACCGATGTGGATAAGCACTTCAGCACCTTTATCAGATTTAAGACCGTAAGCGTGACCTGTTGGGAAGGCGATTTGCACTTCACCATCAAATGGTGCAACTACTTGGTTACCTGAAGGTTTGATAGCGGCACCTTTACCCATAGCTCCTGATGAGAAGACTGGGTCATTAACATTTTCCAAAGCTACAACTTCACCTTTAAGTGGAGCAGCGATTGTTTCAGCTTGCAATTCAACTGGAGCTGATGCTGCAGATGCAATATCTTCAGCAACAACTTCTTTTTGAGCTTCAACTTCTTCCTCTTTGTAACCGAAGATCCAAGTAAGAGCAAAACCAAGAGCAAGGGTAACAAGCACCATGATCACATACTTAAGTACTTGACCGTTAAGGTAAAGAAGAGTACCAGGAACGATTGTTACACCAAATCCTGTACCAGCAAGGTTAAGGATTGATGCCAACCAACCACCAGCAGCACCAGCGATAAGACCCATGATAAATGGTTTACCGAAACGAAGGTTAACCCCGAAAATAGCTGGTTCAGTGATACCAAGTACCGCTGAAAGAGTTGCAGGGAAAGCAAGTGCTTTCAATTTAGCATCTTTAGTTTTCAAACCAACTGCAAGTGTCGCACCAGCTTGCGCAGTCATAGCAGCTGTGATGATAGCGTTAAGTGGGTCTTTACCAGTATTAGAAACAAGGTTAGCTTCAAGTAGGTTGAAGACGTGGTGAACCCCTGTAACGACGATAACTTGGTGAATACCACCAAGAACAAGACCTGCAAGACCAAATGGCAATGCAAGGATCCACTCTGTTCCTGCAAGAACATAGCTTTCAACAGCATGGAAGACAGGTCCGATGACAAAGAGAGCCAAGGCTGACATTACAGCAAAGACGATGAGTGGACGCAAGAGGAGGTCAAGAACATCTGGAACCCATTTACGAACCCATTTTTCAAACTTAGCACCAATCAAACCTACGAAGAAGGCTGGAAGCACTGAGTTTTGGTAACCTACCACTGGAATAAATCCAAAGAAGTAAATTGGATGAGCTTTGGTTGCTTCTACACTAGCAGTAAATTTCAAGCTATTCAACACATCCATACTAGCAATTTTACCCAAAACATCTTTTGATGGGTCAACTGCATATTTTGTTGCTTGACTGGCTACATCCCATGCATTTGGAAGTGCTGCGTTAACCATCATCAAACCAAGAACCAAACCAAGGAGTGGTGAACCACCGAAAACGTTAAAGGCTGACCAACAAATCAAGGCTGGGAAGAAGGCAAAGGCTGTATCTGTCAATACAACTGTGTATGTATAAAAGTTTGTCGCTTGGAAAGCTTCAGAGGTTGTACCGAACAAACCAAGAACTGTATCGTTATTGATTGCTCCACGGATACCCATGAAAAGACCAGTCGCTACGATAGCTGGAAGCAATGGAACGAAAACGTCACCGAATGAACGGATAGCACGTTGGAACCAGTTCCCTTGTTTAGCAGCTTCTGCTTTTTGTTCGTCTTTAGATGCTGTTGGAAGACCTTGAGCAACGACTTCGTCGTAAATCTTGTTAACAGTACCTGTACCAAAGATCATTTGATATTGACCTGAGTTAAAGAAAGCACCTTGAACTTTTTCAATGTTCTCAGCTTTTTCTTTATTGATTTTGTTTTCATCTTTTACCATAACACGTAGACGAGTCGCACAGTGAGCAACACTGTTAACATTTTCACGTCCACCGAGGGCTTCGATGACTTCTTTTGCAATTTGTTTGTTATCCATTTGCAAAATTCTCCTTAATAAAATTTGGTATGAAAGCGTTTAGCTTTTCTTTACGATAACT
>ERZ772962.385-NODE-385-length-24154-cov-5.417652_pt1 | contig 24154 bp, 21 predicted proteins | sample MGYA00580676_ERZ772962 | MGnify/ENA primary metagenome ERZ772962 (study PRJEB29015, sample SAMEA2738049) | human oral metagenome | biome: human oral; feature: human-associated habitat; material: saliva | place: China | collected 2230 ...
CTACTTCTCTGAGAAGGTCATCGCAGAGCTCTTCGAGAAGCGCAGACCTTCTCTGCCTCCCACGCCGGAGAGGCTGGCAGAGCTCAGGGAGCTCTCCAGGAAGGCAATAATGCCAGCCTTGAGCTTGTGGACGTGATGGAGTCGGCATAGAGTAGCGCCTAGCATTCCAGATCCAGGACGGCCTCCTCGCCCCAGGCAGAATCAGACCTACACCAACATTCTCGACACGACCCAGCTCTCAAATGCAACAACTAAAAGATAGGAGGTACAACATGTCTTCGATCTGATCTGCGACAGACCAAGGAAGGTATTAGACTACAGGACGGCCAACGAGGTCTATCGGGAGATGTTGCACTTAGCTTGACAATCTGACGGTCTTATCGAGAATGCTTGACACCGTTGTCGTCAGTCTATACAGTCATCTTCCTGCTCAGTCATGTAAGTGCCCAGCTGACGGAAAGAGCTTGTAAGCGAAATCTTAGGCTCCCAGCCGAGTCTACGGAGTTTTTTGGACGAGAGCCGCAGATGTACGTCGGGCGCGTAGCCAGCTGAGTTCTCCCCGTCCACATCGATGACAACATTGGAATGTCCGTCGCCCAGCACATCAGCGGCCAGTTGTGCCACCTCACGAATAGTCCCATGCGACTCCTCATTGGCCACATTGTAAGCTTGCCCGGCTTCCCCCCTCGCAAGCAGAACGAGGAGTCCGGCCACACAGTCAATTGAGTTCACGTAGTTGCCCTCAGATAGGCCTCGCGTCCTAAGCACTATGTCCTCGCCCGCTATGGCTGACCGGGCGAACTGCGCGAAGGCACGGTTCTCCCCCGGCAGTACACCCGCTCCGAAGGTCTGTGCGAGGCGAGCGGAGCACGCCTGCGTCCCATACTGGCTGGCATAGGCTGCACAGAGGCACTCGCACATACGCTTAGACTCAGGGTAACAGGTACGGGGGCTTGTGAGATCAATCCAGCCCAGAGATGACTCGTCGGCCACCTGCCCCTCTACAAGAGTTCCATAGACTTCCATGGAGGAGAGGTACACCAGACGAGCATCCGCGTCACGAGCCAGTCCCAACATAGCCTTAGTACCGTTCAAGGAGGTGCGAATAACGTCTACGGGCCTCTCGACCATCACCCTGGACTTGGTCACAGAAGCCGCATGTAATATGAAATCTGCGCCATCTAACTCAGCTAACTCAGGAGCCTCACCTTCCGCGAGGTTGCAGACAACTATGCGAAGGTCGCCCAGGGACGCATAGTCTCCGAGGATGTCCTCCGCTTTCTTTCTATTGCGCACTACGGCCATGACCACGCACCCCAGGCTAATATTCCCGTCGGCTAACAGGAGCGCCTTGCAGACGAGCGAGCCTATAAGCCCCGTGGCCCCAGTCACCACGACCGCCTTGTCTCGGAAGGGCTCGAGGAGGGCGCCGTCTAAGTCGCCCAGAAGATTGTCGAGTATCTCTGACCTCATGGTTCCCCTATATCCCATAGATCTGCCGATTCTCTTGAGCATTGAGGATAGCTTGCAGCAGGAAGAAGTCATCCGGCGTCGTTACCTTCATGTTCTCATCGGGCCCCTCAACAGGCGTGAGGTGTACGCCACGCTCGAACATCATCGAAGCTGAGTCGATGTAGTCACATCTGCCACGGCCAATGGCGTCGCGATGAGCGGTCAGAAGCTCATCCAACCAGAAGCTCTGCGGAGCACGCGCCAGTTCCAATACCGAACGGTCCGGTATCGAGACGACATCCCCCGATGCATCGCGCATGAGCACAGTCTCCTTGGCGGGCACGCAGGTGACAGCAGAGCCCGTCCTCTCAACAGCCTTGATATTAGCAGTAATTGTCTTTTTATCGATGAGTGGACGCACGCCATCATGGACAAGAACAACGGCTCTTTTACCATCCGCAATACACTCTGCCTCGCAGAGGCCCTTGTATATCGACTCTTGCCCTGTGGTCCCGCCCGGTACCACAGCAGTGACCTTGCTCATACCGTAACTGGCCAGCAAATCGCGACAATAGCCGAGCCAATCGACCACGCTCACGACCACAATGGAATCGATGCAAGGGTGCTCATGGAAGTGGCGCACCGTACGTACGATAATGGGTTCCCCGTGTACCACGAGGAACTGCTTGGGCGTGTCTTTGGAGCGCATACGCGTCCCTACACCCCCAGCAAAAATAACGGCAATTACCATGTATTTCAACGTCATCGCCTCACAATCGCATAGAAATGGTGTCCCACGCGTTCTGGCTCGGGAGGCAGCTGCATATAGTCACCATAATCAGCGGTAAGAATCTCATCGTAGCCAACAGGGACAGAGACCTTCATATCCTCGAAGGTAACGTCATCCACCTTGGAGAAAAGCTTTGAAGGATAAATCTCCTCTAGCGCCCAGTCCCACTCAAGGCACGCCACAAAAGTCGATTCGTCAAAGGAGAGCTTCTTCGACATCTCAACCACACGATTTGCCCACTTACTGGCATCTCCAAGCATCGTCGAGTGGATTTTCTTGAAGGTGCGTTTCAACGCGCCATTCTCACGGTTGTTATAAGAAAAATCTCCCGCCTGGAGGTACTTGTGACTGGCTTTCATACACTCAACCTTGTGTTTTCGTGCCCCCTCCAGCGTGTCTCCAGCTCCGTCCATCGGATATACATCAACAAACGCACCGAGGTCAGGTACCTCATCTCCGTACTCACCGACCATCCTGTAGGTAGTGTCGCTCACCCGCGTGATGAGGAAAGGCAGCGTCGGCGACCCGTCACCGCGTAGGGCAACCAGGGGCCGCAGCTCGTCAGAGTGCTCCGCAAAGTATGCCAGGAATCGCTCGTAGTCAGGTCTCGGCATGGCTATATCCAGATCGTCGTCCCAAGGGATAAATCCGTGGTGCCGAATGGCGCCTATGAGCGTTCCGTACATCACCCAGTACCTGATACCCTCAGCCCGGCAGATAGCGTCTATGCGCTTCAATATGGCCAGCGATGCCAGCTGGACCTCACGCAGGGAAAGCTCGCCCTCCACGCACGGAACTTGTTCCTGTAACATTGCAATCACTCCTCAGATCTCGGGACCCGCGTCCACCATATCAATAGGCAGCAGGAAGCCTATGACGCTCGCAGCTTCTGCACCGTCTCTGTCAGTTCCTGTCGGAACACCGCCAGGAACACCGTGTAGCTTGCTGTATACACGGCAAACGCCGGCACCGCTGGCAGCAAGTATGCCACAGCTATGTACTCCACCGTCAGTGCTAGTTCTACGACCCCAATCTTGCTCGCAGCCACACTGAGGAGCCGGTTCATATATAGCTCAGACCACACGCTTCTCACAGCTATTACAAAAGTCATCGTCGCTATTACCGCGAAGACCGATTTCACCACATACACCGCCAACAATGTCAGCACGAGCGACGCCGCAGCAGCAACCGAGTTTACGACCAGCATCGTCCGCTCGCGCCGTAACACGTTGTAGTAGGTCACACCAGTTATGTTGTACTTACTATCGAAGACGCATATGGGCAACAGAAAAATCAGGTACACGAAAGTGTCCGCGTAAGCGGGAAGCCAGAGCGACAAAATCCACGCCAGCGGGAAGTAGAACGCGTAGGCCATCGGAAAAAGGAGGCCCATCGCATCCCGTGCGGCTTTATAGAAGCCTCGGACCTCGCCCCCACTCGCCTGGCGCAGCGACGGGAAAAGCACCATCGAGGCTTGGCTCACAAAGGCGAGGAAGAAGCTCACCAGAGAGAGCGCCAACGAGAGACGCCCGAAGGTCTCGATACCCCACGCTGCGTCAATGAAGAAACGACCGATGCCCAGTATCAGCATGCTCATGATGTTGGCTAGCATCATGGGAAATCCTATCTTGATGCTCTCCCAGCTCAACTCTGCCGCTCGGCGCATTCCCAGCCAAGAGGCCTTCCAAAAGTCGTGCAGATTCCAGGCACAGTAGGCCAGCTGCACTACAGTCGAGGCCGTATAGGCGAAGACGTAGGGGTAGAAGCTATCGACCTTCATCACCAGGAATACAAGCAACGGTACCAAGAAGGCCAATCGCTCGATGATGGTCGAGTAGGACGACTTCTTGGTCTCGTTCATACACTGCAGCTCATTCATCATGAACGTAGCCAGATTCTGCAGCACCAAGTAGATGGCCGTCATCACAATGACGAAGGTGCGCTCAGCACCCGCCCGTAGAAAAGTCGAAAGCAAGACGATTACCGCGGCCATAATCGTTTCGTAGAAGGCTCCGAAGAGCATCTGACTCTTGATGGAGGCCTTGTCCATCTCCTCACGCGTCTGCCCACCCGTGGCCAGGTACACACCCGAAGAGAGCCCAAGATGGAAGAAGCCCACGTAGCTAATGTAGAAGATGTACAGCTGCCAATAGCCGTACTGCTCTACACCCAGCAACTTAGGCACCAGTAAAGTTTGCAAGACGGACAGCAATAGGCTCACGCCTTGAGCCAAGAAGGCCACTGACATGTTCTGCAGGATATATCGTTTATTCATGCGTATTGCCCTCGTACGTCACACAAAGCTTGCAGATAACCCAGATGATGAAGACACCCCAAATTACAGGAGTAGCAAAGTAGGTATTCTGGAAAGACTCAAAGAAGATCTTCGAGCCAAGAAAGGTATAGACTAAGAGAGAACCCCCCCCGCGCGCGTTCTTTCTGCACTTCGTAAGTACGGTGTAGGTGAGCCACACCATCACTAACACTGGGAAAAACCCGAAGATACCGTAGTCATACCAATAGGTCCAGAACGCCGTGGGCACGGTGGCGGAACTCGTCGTAACGATGCGGTTTGCCACGTCTTGCGTGGTCGATATATCGAACACGTTGTCGATCTCGAGCACGCCAAACCACAGCGATGCAAAGCTGTAGAACCCGAGTGGGTTCGGGTTCGACACATCGTACTTGAGCCGCATATTGAGGTTGTTATAGGAGATTGGGAAGTATCCATAGTAGACTGCCCCAACGTTACCGAGAGGACCCGTATAGCCTATCGAGTCACCATAGTCAAAGCCAACGGCGCCGTTCCTTATCGTGCGCTCGTTCGTGAGCTGTACGGCGTACAAAACCAGACTCACTGCCATTACGCAGACAACGAAGACCCCGACGATTCTGCGAACCTTGACGTAAAGGATATCGCGCAAACACTTGTGAGGTGACGTAGAATACATGACCGCTGCCATGACTGCGAGCGCAAGCAGGACCTCGAATGAGACCATGCGGGCATTTCGTGTGAGGATTGGCAAAAGGACGATGGCGGCAACATAGAAAAGATAGCGCTTCCTATGCGTGTTTCTGAAGCAGATAAGGTCGAGAAGGGCAGGGACAGCAAGATTCCTAGTCACAAAGGAGACCACGGGGAAGGAGGCAGTGTGCACATCCACCCCATGCAGCGCTGGGGCAAACTGCCCAGAGAGGAGATATGTCTCGAGGACGTACAGAAATAGGAACACGATGTTGATGCCATCGAGGTAGCGAACGGACATCCGCGAGAGCATGTTGCTCGTACTATCGGGGAGGGTCTCATCCGCCACCAGAGAATAGACTATCATACTGAGGTTGACCAACAGGAAGATGATGTAGAAGTTAGGGCTGACAATAGGGTCAATGAGGATGGACCAGTCAGCGAAGTAGAGGACAAGCGGCAGGACGACACCAACAAGCATCAGACTGTTGATGCCGTATATCTTGAAGCGCTTCCGCCGGAAGAAGACGGTCAAAAGCCATACTGCTAACGTTGCCCAGAATGCCGCTTCAAGCATGGGCACCTCCTTTGGTTCGTTACATCCAAGAAACGACCGATGCCCAGTATCAGCATGCTCATGATGTTGGCTAGCATCATGGGAAATCCTATCTTGATGCTCTCCCAGCTCAACTCTGCCGCTCGGCGCATTCCCAGCCAAGAGGCCTTCCAAAAGTCGTGCAGATTCCAGGCACAGTAGGCCAGCTGCACTACAGTCGAGGCCGTATAGGCGAAGACGTAGGGGTAGAAGCTATCGACCTTCATCACCAGGAATACAAGCAACGGTACCAAGAAGGCCAATCGCTCGATGATGGTCGAGTAGGACGACTTCTTGGTCTCGTTCATACACTGCAGCTCATTCATCATGAACGTAGCCAGATTCTGCAGCACCAAGTAGATGGCCGTCATCACAATGACGAAGGTGCGCTCAGCACCCGCCCGTAGAAAAGTCGAAAGCAAGACGATTACCGCGGCCATAATCGTTTCGTAGAAGGCTCCGAAGAGCATCTGACTCTTGATGGAGGCCTTGTCCATCTCCTCACGCGTCTGCCCACCCGTGGCCAGGTACACACCCGAAGAGAGCCCAAGATGGAAGAAGCCCACGTAGCTAATGTAGAAGATGTACAGCTGCCAATAGCCGTACTGCTCTACACCCAGCAACTTAGGCACCAGTAAAGTTTGCAAGACGGACAGCAATAGGCTCACGCCTTGAGCCAAGAAGGCCACTGACATGTTCTGCAGGATTGCATGTTTATTCATAATCTTGCGTTTCTGAACAGGGTCAGTATAAGGTCAACGAGCATCCCCTTGGTGCTCACATACCGTGAGCGCCCACTGAGGACTTTCCCCAGCTGGTCAAGTCGTCTCGATTCCAAAAGCCCCTCCCGCGCGTCAAGCCATGCGCGGAAGTTCTCGAGCGTCTCCTCCTTCTCTGGTGTCAGGCACCCGAGGTCACGAGAGAACATCTCCATCTTATCAACTCGAGAGAGAAGGTCCCTGATATCGGCAGCCCTCGCCTCGCGGGTCATCTTCTTGCGAGCAGAGGCATTCCCCCCATGCCGTCGAAACCGCACCAAGGGCTTGCGATAGAGTGCTAGCGATCCCTTGGACTCGGCGAGCATCCACAGGACGGCATCATGGGCCCAGCTCTCGTCCCAGTAGGGCTTGACCTGGCCGATGAAGCTACCGCGTACGCAGTAGGAGCAGCCCGGACGCTGCACATACACAGCGCGGTCATCTACCTTAACAGCTTCGACACGCCCGTCACCGGGTGTCCTATATATGTCCGTCAGCTTTTGCGAACCCTCCTCGTAGAAGGGCTCGACGTCACAGGCGAGTAAATCAATGTCAGAATGGGTCTCCATGACCCCCACCATGCACGCGACCTTCTCGGGAAGCCAGATGTCATCCTGATCGCAGAGGAACACATAATCCCCAGAGGCCCGGCAGATCAGGTCATGGAAATTCCGCTTCCACCCTCTATTCTCCGGATTTACCGAGAGAGACCAATTGTTCAGTCCGCGCTCGCGAATGCAGGATCGCACAATCTCGGCCGTTTCGTCGGTTGAACAGTCGTCCGAGACGAGTGCCTCGTCGAAAGGCAGCGTCTGCGCAACCAGCGAGTCAAGCTGATCACGTACATATCGTGCCCCGTTGTAGGTGGAGAGGACAAGGCTATTAGACACTAGCGACCCCCTCATATCTGATCTTGTAACCGCTATTTCGCATCGAATCCAGCATTAAAAGCGTGTAGATTAGGTAGCCAACAATGAGAGAGCTGAAGTCGTACATAAATGCAAAGCAGAAGACCGCCAGCATCAATACTCTGTAATCATTGCTGCATCGGCTAAAAAACATGCCGAACATATATAGATATACAAGACCTCTAACAAGCCCACATCCACCGAAGACACAAGCGATGTCAGATTCGATTGACCAGCTCCTACCGCTCTGCATGTAAGCGTTAAGATACTGCCAGAAAGGGCCATCCGGATCAGAAAGCAGCACACCAGATGATCTTAAGCCAACACCGAAAAGTGCCACGAACGGATTCGTGGAGATGAGCGCTTGTAAGACCCAAGGTATATACATCACGTGCCTGTAGGTTCCATCTGTACCTGAGGTGTTAAATCGGGCCAGCATCAGCCCAAGACGAGAGACGACAATATCCGAGTATCGATACAAAAAAAGAATAATGATTACACTAATCGCAAGGACTATTGCGATATTCCTAACTCGCAGATGCGAGCGCTTTTTCTGTTCGCTCAACGAGGCTTTAATCCGTCTATAAATATAGACCGCAATTACAACTACCATGCAAACAACAGTTGCACGCTGCACACTCAGCATGGCGGCCATAATGTAAACGACTCTCATGAGTAACGAACGGTCGAGTACAAGGCCCACAACAAGGAAGAGTCCTAGAAAAGCTCCATCCGATGTGGTGCCAGTGAGCCGCAATTCAGTTCGAATGTGAGTGGCGTCTCCTGCGTTATAGGTAGTTAGCCAGTCGTTAGTATTGGTGAGGTGTAGCAAATCGCCAAACACAACCTGGCTGATATTGACGCCCGCGATGGTGTAGAGAAGGAGCTGCAGTATTCCCCATATGCATTCGAGTCTGCATGCCCAGACAATTCCCCATCGAAGGCGATCTCGACCATCTGGAATATTGCTATAGCACACTATGAGAGGAATGATACAGATGGTGTATTCGACGCAGTAGGTAATGTGGTCGGACACGTAGCCTGTCAAATCAGCGTAAGAGAGAAGCAACGAATAAAGGTAGGAAAAAAGACCCAGACAAACAAACCAAAAAAGAGATTGCTTGTATGGAATCCTAAGGCTGGCACCGTACTTCACCGTGACATAGATGATGAATGGAAGTTGAAGGGCAACAGGGACAGATATGCCCAGGAACTTCGCCCCAATGAAAGTAGACGATAGCGTCGAAAGAATTATGAGCGCGGAAAGTACCGCTGTGCCGTCACCGAAACGAGCATTGGCAGACTTATGACAAGTCAAAGAGTACCTTCCTCCAGAACCGACGAAGGAAGGCAGCAAGGCCTCGCATGGCATTAAACCTTTAGCGTTGTCCATAATTCACCGTTCCGGTCATCAGTAAAAAAAGAACCCTTAGCGCAGGCTCGTAACCATCCACCACATACGACGATAGGGGATATCGAGCAACAGTCTCCCGACACCCGCCCGTGTCATAAGTCACTACGGACGTGCCACAAGCCTCAGCCTCTAAGTTGACAGTTGGATAGTTGTCCTCTACCGTCGGGTTGAAGAGCACATTCACTGCGCTGTAGATAGCCGCCAGCTGCAATCCATTCTGTGTCTTAGGCATCAGAATCATGCGACCCCCCCCTCGCGAGTTTTACAATGGTGACTTCCAAGCCCGAAAGATCCATGGGAATGGTCACAGTCTTGACCGGGTCAGCTACCTCGGCACAAGCTGAACCCTCAACAACGACAGCGTCGGTACCGCATGCTTCCGCCTCGGCAACATTCATCCCAAAGGTTTCCTCCGCACTCGGATTGAGGAGGACGTCTCCCGCCGTATAAGCCTTCGCGAGTTCTTCTTGACTCTCCGTACGCGGCAGGGCCACAATGTTCTCCGCCTCGTGCTTAATCTGCTTGATCTGTTTCTCAGAAAGCCCAACGAGAACGATGGCAAAGCGTTCAGAGTCGAGATCATTCGCCAATCGCACGAAGTCTTTGAGGCCCTTTCGTTCACTCCACTTGGAAGCGACACCAAGTACGACAAAGCGATTTCCCAGTCTGTATCGCTCTCTGAAGTCAGAGGGCGTCGGCTTGAAGATGTCCGTGTTGATGGTGTTGTGCACGACCTCCACATCGTATTTGGCAAGATAGCTCTGCTTCACAAGGTCAGCTAGCCACTGCGATGGTGTGATGAGCTGCACCCGCTCGGGAGGCAACATTGTGAAGAACTTCCTCTTGTGCTCGTAGGACCATTGCACGGCAGCGTCACCCGCAATGGTCTCCGGGTACTCCCGCTTCTGGGGACAAGGTGCAGCGAACGCACAACCATTCTTCCACTGGTCACACCTTGCATAGGTGAAGTGGGTGCAGTGACCTGTAAAATCCCAGCAATCATGGAGAGTCCAGATGACCTTGCAACGATGGCGAGCAAGCCACTCGAAGAGCATCTCCACATTGATGTAATAGCCAGTGAGCACGTGAAGATGGACGATATCGGGATCAATCTTATCAAGCTTTGAAAGCAGACGCCGCGTGATTCCCTTAGAGTGGAAACCAGGCCTACCGTCGAGGCGTGTCAGCCCACCATCCAGGCACACCTCAGGCAGAGACGCAATCCTCTGCATGTGTTCATCCTGCTCATGGTCACCGCGTGCCCAAAAGACCCAAGACTCGTTGCCGTTGGCGATGAGCTCCTTGTGCTTCTTGAATACGATGTTTTCTGCCCATCCGCCAGAGTAGGCGTTTATCTGTACGTATTTCATTTTCTAACGGCTCTCCAGAAGTGAAGAAAGGTATTTCGTGAGCTCTTCCGCCCAGTCGGGCATGTGGAAGCCTGCGGCCTCGAGCTTGGCGAGCGAGAAGACGGAGTGCACCGGCCTGGGGGCTATGGGTCCCTTAGCGGATGCGTAGTATTCCTTGGTGGAGACGGGCACAACAGCACTGCCGTTGCCGTGCCTCTGCTGGAAGACGGCACGTGCTATGTCTGCCCAGCTCTTCACAGCCCCCGATCCTGTGCAGCCATAGGTGCCATATGCCGCATGCTTGTCCAAAAGATGGAAGATAGCTGCCGCCATGTCACGCGTGAAGGTGAGCCTTCCCAGCTGGTCGTCCACGACGGTGACGTGGTCAAGGGCGTCATCGGGGTCTGCGCACCTGTCGGAGAGCGAAGCCATAGTCTTCACAAAGTTGTGACCGTCCCCTATGACCCAAGAGCTCCTCAGGATATAGTGCTTCGGGCATCCTGCGACGGCAAGGTCTCCTGCTGCCTTGGACTGGCCGTAGACGGAAAGAGGGCTGAAGGGCTCTGTCTCCGTGTGGGGCTCCCTGGTGCCGTCGAAAACGTAGTCGGAGGAGATGTGAACGAGCACGATGCCATGCTCTGTGCAGGTGCGTGCGAGCAGGGCCGGGCCCTGGGCATTCGCCTTCCAGCAGGAGACGCGGCCTTCGGGGGTCTCGGCTTTGTCGACAGCCGTCCAGGCACCGCAGTTGATCACAGTACCATAGAGGTCCCAGTCATACTTGGAGTAGGCCTCGGGGTCCGAGAAGTCGAAGGTATCGATGTCGCAGAAGTCGAAGGGGGAGAGGAGGCCCCTGCTCTCGGCGAGCCTTCTCACGGCGCGTCCCAGCTGCCCGTTGCAGCCCGTGACGAGCGTCCTCTTCGGAGCCATGGGGACGACATCCTTGAGATACGGATGGTGGAGGTCTGCCTTGGAGAGTGTGGCTTTAGAGAGCGGGATGGGCCACTTGATAGCAAGATCGGAGTCTGCTAGGTTCACGAAAGTGTAGGTCTTCTTGAGTTCGGCCGACCAGTGCGCATCGACGAGGTAGGTATAGGCCGTGCCGTCCTCCAAGGCCTGGAAGGAGTTGCCTACCCCTCTCGGGACATAGATGGCACGGGAGGGATCGAGCGTCGTGGTGTAGGCCTTCCCGAAGGTGGCAGAGCCGGCCCTGAGATCGACCCATGCGCCAAAGATGGAACCCGTGGCGACGGAGATGAACTTGTTCCATGGCTCCGCATGGATGCCACGCGTTACACCCCTCTCCGCGTTGAAGGAGATGTTGTTCTGCACGACATGGAAGTCGGGGATGCCGAGCGCCACCATCTTGGCCCTCTGCCAGTTCTCCTTGAACCAGCCTCTCGAGTCTCCATGCACGGAGAGCTCCACGACCTTGAGGCCGTCTATGCCAGTCTTTTGGACTTCAAGATCTTTTTCGAATGCGAACTCAGACATGTACCTGTCTCCCTACTGCCCTTGCTCGGCGTACTTGCGCTCGGTGGCCTCCTTGGCAGGGCGCCACCAGCTCTCATGCGTGCGGTACCACTCTATGGTCTGGGCAAGACCTTCCGTAAAGTCAGTGTGGACAGGCTTCCAGCCGAGCTCTCGCTCCAGCTTCGTCGGGTCGATAGCGTATCTCCTGTCGTGGCCAGGGCGGTCACGCACCCAGTCGAAGGCATCCTCCGTCTGGCCCATGAGGGAGAGGATCTCGCGCAGGACCTCTATGTTGCTCTTCTCGCCGTTGGCACCTATGAGGTAGGTCTCGCCTATCTTCCCCTTCGTGAGGATGTCCCAGACAGCACGGGAGTGGTCCTCGGTATGTATCCAGTCGCGTACGTTCTCGCCCGTGCCGTAGAGCTTGGGGCGTATCCCACAGAGGATATTTGTGACCTGGCGCGGTATAAACTTCTCCACATGTTGGTAGGGCCCGTAGTTGTTGGAGCAGTTAGAGATTGTGGCGCGGATCCCGTAGGTCCTCTCCCAGGCACGGACCAAGAGGTCGGAGGATGCCTTTGTGGAGGAATAGGGGGAGCTTGGCCTGTACGGATCGTCCGGCTCGAAGCGGCGCGGCTCATCGAGTGCCAAATCCCCATACACCTCGTCCGTGCTGATGTGGTGGTAGCGAACATCGTACTTCCTTGCCGCCTGCAGCAGCCTATAGGTCCCCACGACATTTGTCTGCACGAAGGGCTCAGGGTCTGCTATTGAGTTGTCGTTGTGGGACTCCGCTGCATAGTGGATGATCGCATCGTGTCCGGGGACCACCTGGTCCAACAGCTCCGCATCACAGATGTCGCCCACGACGAGCTCCACCTGCGATTTAGGAAGTCCCGCAATGTTTGCAGGGTTCCCTGCATAGGTGAGCTTGTCCAAAACTGTGATGTGGCACTCGGGGTGGTTCTTTGCCACCCAGCGCACAAAGTTGGAGCCTATGAAGCCGCAGCCGCCCGTGACGATGATATTTGTCGGCTCGAAGATATCTGGCATTGATCTATCCCTTCCTGCCGTCCGGCACGATACCGCCCTCGGCGACGGCCATGAGGTGCTTCCCGTAGTTACTCTTGCCGTAACGCTCCGCACATGCCAGAAGGCTCTCCTTCGAAATCCAGCCGTTCTCATAGGCTATCTCCTCAGGGACGGAGACCGGAAGATCCTGGGCGCGCTCCACGGTGCGCACGAACTCACCTGCCTCGTAGAGCGACTCCATCGTGCCGGTATCGAGCCAGGCATAGCCGCGCCCCAGCGTCACAACGTCGAGCGATCCGTCCTCGAGATACATCCTGTTGAGGTCAGTAATCTCGTACTCGCCACGCGCCGAGGGGACGACCCTCTCTGCGAGCTCCGTAACTCTCTCGTCGTAGAAGTAGAGGCCCGTTACGGCATAGCTCGACTTGGGATGCGCCGGCTTCTCCTCGATGGAGACCGCATTGTAGTTAGTGTCGAACTCCACAACGCCGAAGCGCTCGGGGTCGTCCACGCGGTATCCGAAGACCGTGGCGCGCCCCTTCCCGGCGTTCTCTGCGGCCCTCCTCAGATGCCTGAAGAGACCGTTGCCGTAGAAGATGTTATCACCCAGCACGAGGGCGCAAGCATCCCCTGAGACAAACCCCCTCCCGTAGTGAAAGGCGCGCGCCAGGCCGTCGGGCTCGGGCTGCTCCACGTAGGAGAGACCAATCCCGAACTGGCTGCCATCCCCCAGCAGCCTCTCGAAGTTCGGGAGGTCCTGCGGGGTGGAGATGATCAGGATGTCCCTGATCCCTGCCAGCATGAGCGTGCTCAGCGGATAGTAGACCATCGGCTTGTCGTAGACTGGCAGAAGCTGCTTGCTCGTAACCGTGGTGAGCGGGTAGAGCCTCGTGCCGGAGCCGCCTGCCAGGATGATGCCTTTCAAATCCTATCGTCCTTCCGTCATGTCTTTGCGGGCAGCTTTTCGCCCGGCTCTGTTTCCGAGAATGCGAGCCGTGCAATCGGCGCCGAATGCGCAGAGCTCGCCGATATGTCCGCTGCGAAGAAGCTCACCTGCTACATGAGCCGCAACCTTCTTGCCGTCGCCAATCTCCGATGTACCCATCAGGATATCCTTGTTTTCTTCCAAGAACTTCCCGATAGCGAAATTGCGCGAGTACTGCTGTTTCGGAGTGAAATTGTGAGAGTGGTATACCTGCGCATCAGCCGCATAAGCTACATGATAGCCATCTACAACGAGTTTTGCTGCCATGTACATATCTTCGCTCATCATAAGTTCTTTGGCAAAGCCGCCGCATTCCAGATAAGCAGAACGCCGGTAGGCCGAGCAAACATCAGAGATGAAGAATGTCTTGATTCCGTATATCGGCAGATCATCCTTGCCACGAACGAAGGACTCTTCTGGGTAGTTAAATCCTCGCACCAGACGCTCGAAGCAACGTGCATCAGCCTTAGGCAGCTGCCTGCCAGAAGATACCGCAACTGCTTCATCCTCGAAGGGTGCAAGAATGCTTGCAACATATCTGTCATTAGCCGGAACCGCATCCTGTGTCATGAACAGCACAAAGTCGCCAGTCGTCCATTCGCGCAACGCAAGGTCTCTCGTTCCGCCATGGCGAAAGTCCTTGCGCGCGATTGAGTGCACGGATACCTGACCATGCTTTGCTGCGAAAGCCGCGACCTTCTCAGCTGTTCCATCGTCAGAGGATGAATCAACAACCACAATTTCATCGATATGGCGGGTCTGACTGCACAGCTTTTCCAGCAAAGCGACAATCTCAGACTCTGCATTCAGTGTAGGAATGACAAGCGAGATGGCGTCACTCATCTTCCACCTCGCGCAGACGCCTGGCGCATGAACGACTCACACCACATCCATCCGTACAAGCATCATTGCAAGCATATCCGCTACCTTCCTGAGAGGACAGAAGAACCTCGATATCTATAACGCCAGAAAACATATGCCTCGCAGACTGGTCCACCCATGCAGCGGGAGCAATTCGCAAGCCAGCTTCCATATGAACGGCACAGCGATTTGCTTGTTTTAAATACCAGCTAGAAGAATTATAGGCCAGCATGGCAATTAAGCCGTTTCCATATCATGTCTGCACTTGAGCTACACAAAACGCCACAAAGATTATCGTGGCCACATGCCCAAAGTGCCTTTATGCCAAGACACATCATTCTGCTGCTGCATCCCGGGACTTTGACACTTAGCCGATAATCATCGAACTAATTCAAGCCACAAATTTCTGGGTCTACCTGGGATTTGTGGCTTTTCTTATACGTCGGTTTATGGTAGACGTATCTGTGGTATTTGGTGTCAGTTGTATGTGGATTGGGTAAAGATATGAAGGTTTAGCTAACAAGGACCAAGACCAGCGAGACCTTCTATATAGCCAAGACCTACCGGGACAGGAAGACCGGCAGATCCACCTCCAAGATCGTAAGGAGACTCGGGACTAGATCCGAGCTCGAGGGGATGCTCCCCTCGGGCACGGACGTGATGGGCTGGGCCAGGGAAGAGGCAAGGCGGATGACAGAGCAGGAGCGCGGGCTCACCCGCAAGGTCACGGTGTCCTATGACCCTGCGAGGCAGATAGCTCCGGGCGAGAGGCGCGCCTCCAACGTGGGCTACCTCTTCTTGCAGGACATCTACTCCGCACTCGGGCTGGACGGGATCTGCCGGGACATCGCCTCCCGGAGCAAGGCGGGATACGACCTGGACTCGATACTCTCCAGGCTCGTGTATGGACGGATCCTTGAGCCCTCATCCAAAAGGGCCACCTCCAAATTCGCCAGGGAGCTCCTCGAGCAGCCTGCCTTCGATGCCCATCAGGTCTAGCGGGCTCTCTCGGGTGTTGCAAAGCATTCCGGGGAGATCCAAAGGAGGGTCTTCGAGAACAGCAGGAAGATGCTCAGCCGCCGCCTGAAGACGATGTATTGCGACTGCACGAACTACTACTTCGAGATCACCGAGGAGGACGACTTCAGAAGGTATGGCCCCTCCAAGGAGCACCGGCCCAACCAATCGTGGGCATGGGGCTCATGATGGACAAAGGCGGGCTTCCCGTGGCCTTCGACCTCTACCCAGGCAATGAGTCCGAGCAGCCCACTCTCATCCCTCTGGAGGAGAGGCTTAAAGGCGAGTTTGGCCTCTCGAAGTTCATCGTCTGCACGGACGCTGGTCTTTCGAGCGTGGCCAACCGTGCCCACAACAGCAGCAAAGGCAGCCTCCAGTTCGTCACCACGGTCTGCCTCAGGGGCCAGAGGAAGGAGGTCAAGGACTGGGTGCGCGGCCCTTCAGGCTGGTCGTGCGCAGGCGAGGCGGGCACGTTCGACCTCGACCAGGTCCGGAAGGCGGCAGTGGACCCCCTCACGCCCGAGAAGACGCGCCGGGCCCTCTTCGCTAGGACCTTCTACAAGACGATGTGGACGTCCCTGAAGGTTCCTGCGACCGGCGAGGAGCTGGGGCGAAACCTGATCGTCACCTTCTCCCTCAGGTACCGCGCCTACCAGAGCTCCATCAGGAAGGCGCAGGTGGAGCGGGCGCGCAGGGCCTGCGAGGACGGGACGGCCAAGAGGCAGCGCAAGGGGCCCAAGGACCCCATGCGCTTCGTCTCCTTTACCTCCGTGACCGAGGAGGGCGAGGTCGCCGAGAGGTGCATCCTCTCCATCGACGATAGGAAGGTCGAGGAGGAGGCCTCCTGGGACGGCTTCTACGGCCTGGCTACCTCGCTCGACGACGAGGATGTCCTGGGCATCGTGAAGCTCGCCGCCGGACGCTGGCAGGTCGAGGAGTGCTTCCGCATCATGAAGGGCGAGTTTAAGGCCCGTCCCGTCTTCCTCTCGCGCAGGGACCGCATCGAGGCCCACTTCCTCACCTGCTTTTTGGCACTTCTCATCTACCGGATCCTCGAGAAGAGGCTGGGCGGCAGGTTCAGCTGCCCTGTGATCGTCGACACCTTAAGAGGCATGCAGATGGAGGAGGTTACAGGCGAGGGCTGGCGCCCCCTCTACATGAGGACCGAGGTAACCGATGCGCTCCATGATGCCTTCGGCTTCAGGACCGACTTTAAGATCGTTCCCATGCGGCAGATGAACAAGATCGCCAGGAAGACCCACCGGAAGGGCCCGATTACCACAAAGAAGGAGGCTGGCAAGGATATCAAATAGCTATCTTCACCAGCCCTTATGTGCAAGCTATGTAGGGTTAAGTGTCAAAGACCGGATTGTATCGAAACCACAGAGCGCTGCAAATGCCTCTACAAGGTCCCCATATCGCGGCGCAATATGGTCGCCTCATAATATTTTCTGCTCTCACGTACTGATTGTGAGTACAATGTTCTATATTGCTAGCTCGAATATACGGGCGTTTTACTTGTCTACACACGAGAAAGGGTCATCGATGAAACCTCGACCTCACAGTCGATGACCCCTCGGTGCTCCTTGAGCGGGTGCCGCGGGGTACCCGAAACCAAGCACCCATCAAGGAGTCCCAAGTATGATCTATCTCTCCCAACTCCTCGGCAACCCGGTCTACGACGTCGATGGTGAAAATATCGGTCGCGTCAACGATCTGGGCATCGCGACAGGCGAAGTATTCCCACGGGTTACCTCGCTCGCAATCGAGGGCCCCAGTCGTACTCCGTTCATGCTATCGTGGCGCAAATACGTCGACACATATAACGAACACGAAGTCCGACTGAACGTGATCAAGACCGATACCCGCTTCAGCTATCTACAACCCGACGAGATCCTGATGTCGCGCGACCTGCTCAACAAGCAGATCGTCGATACGCGAGGCGTCCGTGTCGTGCGCGTCAATGACCTCAAACTTTCAGATACCAATTCTTCCCAGCTGCGGCTGCTCGGTGCCGAGGTCGGTATCCGCGGCCTCCTGCGGGCCCTCTCCCCGAAGCTTGAGCGCTTTGTCTTGAAGATCGCCCATGCGCTCGGCAAGGACATCCCCGAGAAGATCATCGCCTGGAACTACATGGACCTGCTCGACCGTGACCTTTCCGATGTGAAGCTCTCCGTCACCCACAAGACGCTCGACGATATGCATCCGGCTGACATCGCAGACATCATCGAACGACTCGATCCGAGGCTCCGTGGTCAGATCTTCGCCCAGCTCGATGCAGAGCAGAAGGCCGGCACCATCTCTGAGTTCGACGACGACACGATCGCCGCCGACATCATGTCTGGCATGAACGACTCCGATGCTTCCCAAATGCTCTCTGAGATGGGCCCGGACGATGCAGCTGAATTGGTCAGTGAGCTCGATTACGACAAGGCAGAGAAACTGCTGCGCCTGATGGGTGTCAAAGAGCAGCGCGCCGTGCGTCAGCTCTTGGGCTACAAAGAGGACACCGCAGGTAGAATCATGACATCCGAGGTGGTGGACCTCTACGAAGGGGACACCGTCGAGGACACCCTCAAAGTGATCCGGAACCTCGATGAGGACTTTGAGACTGTCACCTACATCTATATCAAAGACAGAGAGGACCGCCTGAGCGGTGTGATCCCCCTTAAGACTCTGCTGCTCGCTGATCACACGTCCTACCTCAAAGACATTGCCGAAACCGAAGACATCAAGACTGTGAGCCCCGACGACGACCAGGAGGAAGTCGCTGACGATATCGTCAAGTACAACCTGCTCGCAATGCCGGTCGTCGACGACAAGCACCACCTGCTTGGTATCGTCACAGTCGATGACGCCCTCGATGTCTTAAACGAAGAGCACGCCGAGGACCTGCAGATTGCAGGCGCCGGCCACAACGATACCTCCTCCGAAGGCCGCACCGGCGATCTCACCTGGCTGCTGCGCAATGGGGCTTGGTTCCTGGTATGGATGATCGGCGTCCTGATCCTTTCCGCAGTACTGCACGACCACATCCCTCAACTCGATGTGATCACGCTTGCCTTCTGCATGCCAATCGCAGTGATCGCGGGAAACGACGCTGCAGCCTACGTCACGAAGAACTACTTCGAATATGATTCGGACAAAGATGCGCCGTCTACCTTAGGCATGGTCTTTAAGGGTGTAGGCTTAGGCCTGCTCGTCGCTTTCTTTATCGTGCTTGTCGCCGGCAGCATTGTGACCGGCCTCATGGGGGCGACCCCCGAACTCACCGCACGCGGTGTCGGCGCCGCAGCAACAGCAGCCTTTATCTGTTTCGCGCTCTCCCCGGCAGTCTTAGCCTGGATCAGAAAACGCGACGAAGACAATAAGGACACCTCCGGTGCAACGATGGCGGTACTCTACATGATCCTGTCGCTTGCGATCTTCTTCGCCTACGTCTCTATCTCACTCTTCGCAGTGGGAGCGTGAGCGCGCTATGGCAGACAACAACCAGACGCAAACGATAGATACGAACACTACCACAACCGCACAACCGCTGAGCAGAAAGGCAAAGTTCCTCGCAATCCTGGGTGCCATGGGCCCTGGGATCCTGACCTCTTTTGCCGGCAACGACGCCGGCGGAATCGCCACTTACTCCACTACAGGCGCCAGCTACGGCTACGGGATGCTCTGGACCATCCCGCTCATGTGCCTGCTTCTGATCGTGGTACAGGAAACCGCCGCCCGCATGGGCTGCGCCACCGGCAAGGGCTTCGCCTCCCTGATCCGTGAACGCTTCGGCGTCAGGGTCTCCGCAATCGCGATGCTCTCGCTCATCGTCTCAAACTTTGCCGTGTCGCTCTCTGAGTTTGCCGGCATCGCCTCGGGCATGCAGCTTTTCGGCGTCCCTCTCCAGGTGAGCGTGCCGGTCACCGCCGCAGCCTGCTGGATGCTTACGATGGGCGGCTCCTACCACCGTATCGAGAAGATCCTGCTGAGCATCAGCGCGATCTTTCTGACCTACATCATCTCGGCGTTCATGGCAAAACCGGACTGGGGTGCAGCTCTGCGGGCGACCTTTGGACCGACAGTCTCCAATGACCTCAACTACGTCTCCCTGTTCGTGGCAAATATCGGTACCACGATCTCCCCGTACATGATCTTTATGGTCTCAAGCAACGTCGTCGAGAAGAACCTGGATGCGTCAGGCATCCCTGCCCAACGTGCGGACAATACCTCTGGTGCCATCGCGGCAGAGCTCGTGAGCTGGTTTATCATCCTGACCACCGGCACCGTCCTCTATCCGGAAGGGGTGCAGGTCAACACGGCTGCAGACGCCGCAAAGGCCCTCGTCCCCTTCGCCGGTGAGAACGCTTCCATCCTCTTTGCAATCGGCTTGGTCGGTGCCTCCTTCTTGGCAGCCTGCGTGTTGCCAGGCATCACCGCAAGCGCAGTGTGTGAGGCCTTTGGCTGGGAGCGTGGCCCTGACCGGACCTGGCAGGAAGCCCCAGCCTACCGTGGCATCATCACTGCGATGATCATCCTCTCCGCAGTCGTGGTGTTGGTTCCCGATATCGACCTCTTCGGGATCATGATGGTGGCGCAGGTGATCAACGGCGTGATCCTGCCGATCCTGCTTGTGTGCATGGTGATCATTGCCTCGAGCCATTTCATTATGGGCAAATACGCCAATGGCCGTGTCTGGAACTTCCTCACTTGGTTCATTATCATCCTCGTGACGGTCCTCACAGCGATCATGTTCGTCCTGCAGCTGATGGGTTACTGACACACAGGGGATAATCAAGAAACAAAAGGTTTACACAAAAAAGGGTTGTCAGGAACCTGATGCGTGCCCTATAGTTTGAGCCACGCAAGCAAACGATTCACGAGGGAGATAAACGAGGGTGACGATGTCACAGCTTACCAACAAGCAGTGGTGGTGGCGTTGCACTCGTATGCTCGGTCAATCATGAGTCTTGCACGCTGATGATAGATAACAGTGGAAAGAGGGCTCTGGAATTGACCAGAGCCCTCTTTTTTTCATGACTAATTACCAGGAAAGGATACCCATCATGGCACAAGCACAGGGAACCCATCAGCAGGCACGCACCGTCACCACTGAGGACCACGGCAAGCTCAACATCCGCTCGCTGGTCTTACTCGCGATCCTCTTAGCTGCGGGCTTCATCCTAAACTTCACGCTCGGGCGAGCGATCAGTTCCGTCACCGGTGGCATGATCAGCCCTGAGTTCATTATCTCCGCCTTCTGCCTCACGATCCTCGTCGTACGTCCGAAGGTCCCACAGGCCCTGATCATCGGCCTCATCTCCGCCGCAGTCATTCAGCTCACCACCACCTCCCCGGGTGTCGACTTTATCGCTGAGAGCATTGCCGCAATGCTCATGGCCGTCATCGTCCGCGCCGGTATGAGGACCGGTGCCAGGAAGGCCATCCCGCTAGTTGGCTCCTTTGTCACCACCGTGGTCTCCGGCGTGATCTTCATGATCATCCGTATCGCAATGGTCGGCGCCGCACAGCAGCTCGCTGCCGCTATGCTCCCGGTCGTCTTTGCAACGGGTGCCTTCAACGCGATCCTGGTCGCTGCGCTCTATGTCCCGATCTGCAAGGCACTCAAGGTGCAGCCATTCCAAGCAGAGTGACTATGATCTTTGTACTCAAGACAATGTGAGGATATGGGTTGCCCCACGGTGGGGCAACCCATATCTTTGTGCATTACACTCACTTTGTCGCACAATAGATGAGCACGCGTTTTTAGTGAGTAAGAAAGGCAGCCATGGAGAGACCCATCATCGATATCAAGGATGTCTCATTCACCTATGCCGCAACGGACAAGAGCGAAGATGTAACTCCTGCCCTCTCCCATATCAATCTTAAAACCAATCCCGGGGAATTTGTGGGCATCTTAGGCCCTTCCGGCGCGGGCAAGTCGACACTTGCCGCGATCATGTCCGGAGCCATCCCCCACCACTTCAAAGGGACACTCTACGGCTCCACCCTGATTGAGGGAAAGGACACCTGCGATATCTCCCTCACCGATATCTCACAGACGGTAGGGTCAGTGCTGCAGGATATCGACACGCAGATGGTTGCCTCTGTCGTCGAGGATGAGATGCTCTTCGGCCTGGAGAACTTCGGCGTCCCACACAACCAGATTGAGCAACGCATCACCGATACCCTGAATACCGTCGGTATCGCCGACTTAAGAGACCGCGAAATCGCCACGCTCTCCGGCGGCCAGAAGCAGAAGGTCGCTATCGCCGCCATCCTCGCGATGCAACCGAAGGTGCTCGTACTCGATGAGCCGACCGCGGCGCTCGATCCGGCCTCTTCAAAGCTCGTCTTTGATACCCTGCGCGACGTGCACGAACAGGGCGTCACCGTCATCGTGATTGAACAGAAAGTGGCCCTACTCTCCCAGTACTGTGACCGCATCGTCGTAATCGACCACGGTAAGATCTTTCTGGACGGCACCTCCAAGCAGACCTTCGCCCACGCAGAGGAACTGCGTAAGCTCGGCGTCGACAGCCCGCGCGTCGCGCGCGTCTCAAATTCGCTGACCCATGACGGATTCATTAAGCCGGGGCATCCCTGTCTCGACGTTCCGGAAGCTACTGCAATGGTCGAGCAGTTGATCCCCCATGACCTCCTTAATTCAGACATTGTCGAGGATGACGACCCAGTGTACAAAGGCTCCAAGCACGTCGTATCGCCCCGTCCCCACGCACAGGACGCAGAACCGATCCTCAGTATCAGGGACGTCAGCTTTCAGTACCCTGGAGGCGGCGGCCGCGTCGACGACCTCAATATGTCCGTCTATCCCGGTGAGATGGTCGGCGTGATCGGCCAGAACGGCGCCGGCAAGACGACCTTGATGAAGTTAATCTGTGGGCTGCTGAAGCCCAATAGAGGCAACGTGCTCTTAGCCGGACTCAACACCCGCGAGGTCCCCACGAGCCGCATCGCGGGCCATTGCTCCATCCTTTTCCAGAACCCTGACTACCAGCTCTGCAAGAACACCGTGACCGACGAGGTCGCCTTTGGTCTCGAACTGCAGGGTGTGGATAGTACCGAGGCACGCCGCCGCGCCAACAAGGTGATCGAACGCTTCGGCCTTCCTGCCGAAGAGTCCCCCTTTTCGCTCTCACGCGGACAACGCCAAGTAGTCGCTCTCGCCTCCGTCGTCGTGATGCAGCCCGATCTTGTGCTCCTCGATGAGCCAACAAGCGGCCTCGATTACCGCGAGTGTATGACCGTGATGGACACGGTAAGTGAGATGGCAAACAACGGCTGCGCTGTTGTTGTGGTTTGCCATGACATGGAGGTTGTCTCCGACTTTACAGAGCGCGTGATGGTGATGGCAAACGGAAAGATCCTTGGACGTGGACCAACCCAACAGATGTTTGAGAACGCAGATCTGATGCACCAGGCCTACATCCAGGCCCCGCAGATCGTGCAGCTCTCGCAGGAGCTTACCCACGCCGTAAGCCCCGAATTCTCTGGCATCAGCCAGGTATCCGGCATGGTGGGTTTGATTGAGGAGATGGTGAGACATGGTTAATGTGATCGACTATGTGCCGGGTAATACCCTGCTGCACTGCCTCAATCCGGTGACGAAGTTAGCGATTGCCGCTGCGATCATTATCGCGACGTTCTTGGCGCAGACCTATTCGATGCTCATTGTCCTTCTGGCCCTAACCTTTGGTTTAGGCTTCTATGCGCACTCGGTCTCAAAACTCATATCGCTGTTGAAGCTTCTCATCCCCATCGCGATCATCATGCTCCTTTTGCAGACCGCTTTCGTCCGTGACGGCACCGTCGTGATTTGGTGGATGACGGACGTGGGGCTGATCACTGGCTCAAAGGCTTGCCTTAGATTGTTGGGTGTAGCGTTGCCGTTGATCCTGATGCTCTCAGTCACCAAGCTGAATGATCTGGCTAATGCCTGTGTCGAAGTGCTTCACATCCCCTATCCCTATGCGTTCACCTTTACGACTGCACTGCGCTTTATCCCAGTCTTCAGCCAGGAGATGAACTCCATCATGGAAGCCCAGACCGCACGCGGTGTGGAATTTGACACCAAGAATCCGTTTAAGAAATTTCAGTTGATGCTACCACTGGCGATACCGCTGCTGGTAACTTCAGTGGGTAAAACCGACGGCACTGCACTCGCCGCAGAGGAGCGGGGCTTCTATCTCAGGACCTGCGAGAGCAGTTTCAAGCGCTACCCCATGAAGACCGCAGACTACATTGTACTTGCCCTTTGCGTCGGTCTCGTTGTACTCGGGGCTTTCTTCTAGTCGCTCTTGACATTCCCGTAAACTAAAGTCTCGCTGTTAGACCATAATTGACCTGACGCCCCTGCCCTTCCAATAGCTCCAGAAGGGTTGCTCCATGTCTATGAGCGCACGCCTGGTATGGAACATACCTGCCTCCTGCAAGCTGTCCTGAGAGTATATCCTTCTTCTCCCGCTCAGAATGCCTTACCTGCTCTATCCACAGAAAGCAGGCAAGACAAGTGCCCCAGCCACTTCGTAGAAGACCCCATGGAAGAAAAG